>ULPR01032638.1_pt1 | contig 37333 bp, 54 predicted proteins | sample 1953681 | NCBI WGS metagenome assembly ULPR01 (sample SAMEA4835634, study PRJEB28245) | human gut metagenome | biome: gut microbiome; material: fecal sample | place: Denmark | collected 2008 | reverse complement strand
AACATGCAACTAATCGCTATCTTATCCCGAATTGGGGTATGAATCTGCAAAACAACAGATGGGCCCCATGTCCAAAAAGAAGCAGGATGCAGAAACGTTCATGAATGAATGGAAAGAGATTTCGGAAGCGATAGGCGCTGACGGCAAGACTCTCCGCAAGGTTGCCCAGTGCTACACGCTTCACTTCCTGATAGCTCATGCCAATGTGGAGATTCGAAAATTCAATAGCCGCTACGAACTTCAGCAGGTGAAGAACTCTCTGGGAATACGTGTCATAGACCATGACCGTGCCGATGATATCCGCGACACAACATCCCTCTCTGGAGGTGAAACTTTCATCGTATCTCTCGGCCTAGCTTTGGGACTTTCTTCACTATCTTCTCGCAACATTTCGTTCGAGAACCTTTTCGTAGACGAAGGCTTCGGTACTCTCGACCCCGACACACTTGCCACAGTAATAGACTCACTTGCAATGCTTCAGACATCGCAGGGCAAAAAGGTCGGAGTTATCAGCCACACTGATACAATGTCGGAACGCATCACGACTCAGATTCGCATCATCAAGAATGGCAACTCGGGTAGTAGCCATATCGAGATATATCCATAAACATTTGGATTATGTATAGTTAGACATCAACTAATGTCGGGATGTTATAGAACAAACCCTCAGAGATACGCATAGAGAAGGAATAGGAAAATTTCGTGCATCCATGGACGAGAGCTGATTTGATTCTGCTATTGGTTGATGTAAGTTTCATAACCCCAAATTGGTCATAAGAAAAAATTTTGTCACTTTCAAATGACCGATTTGGGGAATATTCTTGCTTAAGGGCATGAGGGTAAGGTCCTTCTATAAGGGCTTACTCGGGAGTTGCACCCGTTAGACAATGCTCATGCCGAGCATACTGAAAAAAATCCCTGGCCTTAAAAAGACCAGGGATTCTTATTGTTGTGAGATATCTATTCAAAGATTATTCTGCTGCAGCTTCTGTTGCTGTCTCTTCAGCCTGAGCCTCTACGGGAGCCTCTTCTACCTTCTTGGCAGCAGAACGACGGCTACGACGTGTCTTCTTCTCAGCCTTAGGAGCCTTAGCCATGTTCTCATCGAAGTCAACGAGCTCGATGAAAGCGATGGGAGCAGCGTCACCCTGACGGGTTCCCAACTTGATGACGCGAGTGTAGCCACCGGGACGGTCGCCTACCTTCTCAGCAACTACGTTGAAAAGTTCCTTGACAGCTTCCTTGTTCTGGAGATAACGGAAAACAACACGACGGTTATTGGTGTCACCTATCTTAGAACGAGTGATCAGTGGCTCAACGAATTTCTTGAGAGCCTTAGCCTTAGCGAGGGTCGTAGTGATTCTTTTGTGCAAAATCAGGCTGGAAGCCATGTTGGACAACATGCTACCACGGTGACTTGCAGTACGGCCCAGATGATTGAATTTCTTGTTATGTCTCATTTTTGTTTTGTTCTTTAATTACAAGGGATTATTCCTTGTCTAATTTATACTTAGAAGTATCGGTTCCAAACGACAGATTCAGACTCTCGAGCAAATCATCAAGCTCTGAAAGCGATTTCTTACCGAAGTTGCGGAACTTGAGGAGGTCTGTCTTGTTGTACTGTACCAAGTCGCCAAGTGTCTCGACCTCAGCGGCCTTAAGACAGTTGAGCGCGCGTACAGACAAGTTCATGTCTACGAGCTTGGTCTTCAACAGCTGACGCATATGGAGTACCTCTTCATCAAACTCCTGGTTCTCTTCCTGATCAGGATTCTCGAGAGTAATCTTCTCGTCAGAGAACAGCATGAAGTGATAGATGAGGATCTTGGCAGCCTCTTTCAAGGCATCCTTTGGGTGGATGGAACCATCGGTGGTAACTTCGAGCACGAGTTTGTCATAGTCGGTCTTCTGCTCGACACGATAAGGCTCAACTGCGTACTTTACGTTACGGATGGGGGTGTAGATTGAATCGATTGGGAGTACGTTGACATCGGTACAGAACTCACGGTTCTCATCGGCGGGGACATAGCCACGACCTTTGTTGATGGTGAGCTCAATCTGCATTGATGCCTTGCTATCTAAATGACAAATCACCAAATCAGGGTTTAACACTTCAAATCCAGTCAGATACTTACTTATATCACCGGCCTTGAACTCAGTAGTGTTCTCAACAGTGATACTAACTTTCTCGTTCTCGAATTCTTCTACTACTTGCTTGAATCGAACTTGTTTGAGATTCAAGATAATGTTAGTTACATCTTCCTTGACACCGGGAACTGATGAAAACTCATGCTCAACGCCAGCAATACGGATGGTATTGATAGCAAAGCCCTCAAGTGAAGAAAGAAGTATGCGGCGAAGCGCGTTACCGATGGTAACACCAAAGCCGGGCTCCAATGGGCGGAATTCGAATTTACCGAATCGCTCATTGGCCTCTAACATTACGACTTTATCAGGTTTTTGAAATGCTAATATCGCCATTAACTTAATGATTTTTATTATTTAGAGTACAACTCAACGATTAACTGCTCCTTAATATTCTCAGGAATATCTGCACGCTCTGGCTTGTGGAGGAACTTACCGCTCTTGGTGTTCTCATCCCACTCGAGCCATGGATACTTGCTGTGGTTGAAACCTGCCAGTGCATTCTCGATGACCTCGAGAGACTTGGCCTTCTCGCGAACGCCAACTACCATTCCAGGCTTAACAGAAAAAGAAGGAATGTTAACTACCTTGCCATCAACAACGATGTGCTTGTGGCCTACCAACTGGCGTGCAGCTGCACGAGTGGGGGCGATACCCAGGCGGAATACGACGTTGTCAAGACGGCTCTCCAAATTCTGAAGAAGAACCTCACCGGTAATGCCTTCAGCCTTTGCAGACTTCTCAAACATATTACGGAACTGACGCTCAAGAACACCATAGGTGTACTTAGCTTTCTGCTTCTCTGCCAACATGACACCGTACTCAGACATCTTTCTGCGACGGCTGTTGCCATGCTGTCCAGGAGGGAAGTTTCTTCTGGACAAAACTTTGTCTGCGCCGAAGATGGGCTCACCAAATCGACGTGCAATTTTAGATTTCGGACCTATATATCTAGCCATAATATTTAATAAATGCTATTGATTAAATGTGAATAGAGTAATAATGAGAATACTCTGAATTATACGCGACGGCGCTTGGGAGGACGACAACCGTTGTGTGGCAATGGAGTAACGTCGATAATCTCGGTTACCTCGATACCAGCACCATGCACGGCACGGATAGCAGACTCACGACCATTACCTGGACCCTTAACGTATGCCTTAACCTTACGGAGACCGAGGTCAAAGGCAACCTTGGCGCAATCCTCGGCAGCAGTCTGGGCTGCATAAGGAGTATTCTTCTTAGATCCGCGGAATCCCATTTTACCTGCAGATGACCAAGAGATCACCTGACCTTCACTATTAGCAAGGGAAACGATAATATTGTTGAACGAGCTGTGAACATGAAGCTGTCCTAAAGCGTCAACCTTTACATTTCTTTTCTTTGATGTTGCTTTTGTCTTTGCCATTTTTAGCTTACTTTAAAATTACGATTGAAATCAATCAACACTTAAACTAAAATTACTTCGTAGCCTTCTTCTTATTAGCAACAGTCTTCTTCTTTCCCTTACGAGTACGAGCATTATTCTTTGTGCTCTGACCGCGAACAGGAAGACCATTACGATGTCTGATACCACGATAGCAACCTATATCCATAAGGCGCTTGATGTTCATCTGGATCTCTGAACGGAGATCACCTTCTACTTTGAATTCAGCGCCGATAATTTCACGGATCTTGGCTGCCTGGTCATCAGACCACTCGTTAACCTTCAAGTCACGGCTAACACCTGCCTTGTCCAATATCTTTGCTGAACTACTTCGACCGATACCATAGATATAGGTCAATGCGATTTCGCCACGCTTGTTTTGGGGCAAATCTACTCCAACAATTCTTATTGCCATTTTAGAAAATTGATTAAAAAATACTTCTGTTGTTTGTTAAAAGCATGCAAAATTAGTAAGAAAAATCCTCCTAATCAAACATTTACACAATTTTAACATTAACCCTGACGCATTTTGAACTTAGGGTTCTTCTTGTTGATAACGAACAAACGACCTTTACGACGTACAATCTTGCAGTCGGGTGTGCGCTTCTTTAATGATGCTCTTGTCTTCATATCTTTAATGTTTACTTGTATCTGAAAACGATTCTGCCCTTAGTGAGGTCGTAGGGACTCATCTCTACTTTGACCTTGTCGCCAGGGAGTATCTTTATATAGTGCATTCTCATTTTACCAGAGATGTGGGCAATGATTTGCACGCCATTCTCCAGCTCTACGCGGAACATTGCATTGGAGAGGCTCTCCACAATGACTCCGTCTTGTTCTATTGCAGACTGTTTAGCCATATATTAATTGTGTAATACCTTTTCTATTTCTTCAAAATCAGATAAAATTTCTGCCTTGCCTTTACGGATAGCTATGGTGTGTTCAAAATGCGCTGCTGGTTTGCCGTCGCGTGTCACAATGCTCCACTTGTCGGGTAATAGCCAGATATTGCGGTCACCCATGGTAATCATTGGTTCGATGGCAATGCACATACCAGCTTTTAACATTGTGCCATTGCCACGAGAACCATAATTGGGCACCTTGGGTTCCTCGTGCATTTCTTTTCCGATGCCATGCCCTGTGAGTTCACGAACTACTCCATACCCGTGGGATTCGCAATAGTCTTGAACTGTATAGCCGATATCACCGACATGATGACCTGGCAGAGCCACATCAATGGCCCTATATAGCGAGGCCTTGGTAACTTCAAGCAACTGTTTGACTTCGGCGGACACTTCGCCTACACTGAACGTATAGCAACTGTCACCGTTGAAACCGTTGAGGAGTGTTCCACAGTCGATTGAAATAATATCTCCATCCTTAAGAATGGTCTTGGCATCAGGTATACCATGAACTACCACATCGTTGACAGAGGTACATATACTTGCCGGAAAAGGCTCTCCAAACGGATTGGGGAAATTCTTGAAAGTAGGCACAGCCCCGTGGTCGCGGATAAACTCTTCGGCTATCTTGTCCAACTGGAGTGTGCTGACGCCCGGCTTAATATATTTAGCTAACTCAGCGAGAGTCTGACCGACTAATCGATTAGCCTCTCGCATGAGTGAAATTTCATCCTCTGTTTTCAGAAATATCTTCATTATGATACAGCCTTAATATGCTGCAACATTTCCGCCACGAGTACGGCCAGAGTTCAACAAGCCATCATAATGACGCATGAGCATATGACTCTCAATTTGCTGAAGCGAGTCGATGACTACACCCACCAAAATCAACAGAGAAGTACCTCCGAAGAATTGAGAGAAAGCCTGCTGAACGTCAAGAAGGCTTGCCAAAGCTGGCATAATTGCGATAAATGCAATGGCCAATGAGCCTGGCAATGTAATACGAGACATTACTGTATCGATATACTCAGCGGTGTCCTTACCAGGCTTAACGCCGGGGATGAAACCGTTGTTACGCTTCATATCCTCTGCCATCTGATTTGAATTCAGGGTAATGGCAGTATAGAAATATGTAAACGCTATAACCAGAGCTACATAGAGTGCATTATAAAGCAAAGATCTATTGTCCATCAGATTCTGTACGAGCCAGCTTCCGTTGCTTGTTCCATATGAAACAAATGCAAGAGGAATAAACATCAAAGCCTGAGCAAAGATGATAGGCATCACATTGGCAGCGAACAGCTTCAAGGGGATGTACTGACGTGCACCACCATATTGCTTGTTGCCTACAACGCGCTTAGCATACTGTACCGGAACCTTGCGCACAGCCTGTACGAGCATCAAAGCAGCACAAACCACGGCAAAGAGTATGAGAATCTCAGCAATAAACATTACGAGACCACCACCGGAAATAGCGGTGAAGCGTGAGGTAACTTCCTGAATGAAGGCCTGGGGCAGACGGGCGATAATACCTATGGCAATTATCAGCGAAACGCCATTGCCTACACCCTTGTCGGTAATGCGCTCTCCGAGCCAAAGTATGAACATACTTCCTGCTGCCAGGATGACAGCTGCGGGGAACATGAATACCGTCCAGGAAATACCTGAAGAGAGGGCCTGTCCGGCCTGCATCTTCAGGTTGATAAGGTAAGAAGGACCCTGCAGGAACAGGATGAAGACTGTCAGCACACGAGTGTACCAGCTAATCTTCTTGCGTCCGCTCTCGCCCTCACGCTGCATTTTCTGGAAGTAAGGTACAGCGACAGCCAAAAGCTGCATGACAATAGAAGCAGAGATGTACGGCATAATACCAAGCGCAAAAATCGACGCATTGGAGAATGCACCACCAGAGAACATGTCAAGCAGCGACATCAAGCCACCTGATGTTTGCGACTGTAAGTTTTGTAACTGGGCTGGATTGATGCCGGGAAGGACAACAAACGAGCCAAAACGGTATATAGCCGTAAACAGGAGAGTTATGAGGAGTCGCTTGCGCAAATCCTCAATTCTCCAACAGTTCTTTAGTGTCTCTATAAACTTTTTCATCTACTTTGTTTAGATAATAGTTGTGTTACCACCAGCTGCCTTGATAGCTTCTTCAGCAGCCTTAGAGAAAGCATTAGCTTCTACATCTACCTTAGCTGTAAGAGTTCCGTTAGCCAAAACCTTTACAAGCTCCTTACCATTGGTAAGACCAGCCTCTACAAGCTCTGCTATACCAATCTTGGCATAGCCCTTAGCTTCAGCCAGCTTCTGCAGTGTAGATAGATTGACTGCGAAATACTCTTTATGGTTGATATTCTTAAATCCAGCCTTAGGTACGCGACGCTGCAAAGGCATCTGACCACCTTCGAAGCCAATCTTACGCTTGTATCCAGAACGTGCCTTAGCACCCTTGTGACCACGAGTAGAAGTACCACCCAAGCCAGAACCTGGACCACGACCGATACGGCGACGAGAATGTGTAGAACCCTCAGCTGGTTTCAAATTACTTAATTTCATAATCTTCTGTAGTTAAAAAATTAATTAGTCTATTACGTTAACCAGATGATGCACCTTACGAACCATACCACGGTTGCTAGGAGTATCTTCGATTTCAACAACTTGAGAAATTTTACGGAGACCCAGTGCCTGAAGAGTCTGCTTCTGGTCCAAGGGAGCACCGATTTTGCTCTTAATCTGCTTTACTTTAATTGTTGCCATGTCAGTTCTACTATTAACCGTTAAATACTTTGTTCATACTAATGCCACGCTCGCCAGCTACGGTGTAAGCATCACGCAGCTCGCTAAGAGCCAATATTGTGGCCTTAACCAAGTTGTGAGCATTGGAAGAGCCCTTAGACTTTGCAATCACATCCTTGACACCTACGCTCTCCAGTACAGCACGCATAGCACCACCAGCCTTAAGACCAGTACCGGCAGCAGCGGGCTTGAGAAGAACTTTGGCACCACTGAAAGCCACTTCAACCTCGTGAGGAATGGTACCCTTCAGTACAGGAACCTTAACAAGGTTCTTCTTGGCAGCCTCGGTACCCTTGGAAATTGCAGCGGTAACCTCGCCAGCCTTACCAAGGCCCCAACCGATAACACCATTGCCATCACCTACAACGACGATAGCAGCGAATGTAAAGGTGCGACCACCTTTGGTAACCTTGGTTACTCGATTGATAGCAACCAAGCGGTCTTTCAATTCAACGTCACTATTTATTCTTACTTTATTCATTGCCATAATCGTTTAAAATTTAAGACCACCTTCGCGTGCTGCATCAGCCAAAGCCTGTACACGTCCGTGATAGAGATAACCATTACGGTCGAAAACAACACTCTCAACACCGGCTTTCTTGGCATTCTCGGCTACGAGAGCACCAACCTTCTTGGCCTGCTCAATCTTGGCCATCTTTTCGAGACCGAGAGAAGAAGCTGAAGCCAAAGTTGTACCAGTAAGGTCGTTGATAACCTGTGCATAAATTTGCTTGTTAGAACGGAATACGCTGAGACGAGGACGCTCTGCGGTACCATTCACACTCTTGCGAATACGGAATTTTATCTTGATTCGTCTTTCTACTTTCTTTGTTGTCATAATCGTAAATAATTAAAAGATTACTTAGCGGCAGCTGTCTTACCAGACTTTCTGCGGATAACCTCACCTTTGAACAAGATACCCTTACCTTTATATGGTTCAGGCTTGCGGAAAGAACGAATTTTTGCACAGATGAGACCAAGAAGCTGCTTGTCACAGCTCTCCAGTATGATGATAGGATTCTGGTTTCTCTCAGACTTTGTCTCAACCTTTACCTCCTTAGGAAGCTGGATAAAGATAGGGTGAGTATAACCCAAAGAGAACTCGATAAGATTACCCTGATTTGAAACACGATAACCTACACCTACGAGCTCCAATGTCTTGCTATAACCAGCGCTGACACCTACTACCATGTTGTTTACCAGTGAACGGTAAAGTCCGTGGAAAGCCTGCTTCTGCTTGTAGTTTACGGGGCTGTTCTCATCGATTTCGAACACGATGCTACCATCGGTCAAAGTCAGTTTGATTGAGGGGTCAATCCACTGAGAGAGCTCACCCTTAGGACCCTTAACATTAACGATGTTGGTCTTCTCGTCGAAGTTAACTGTAACTCCTGCGGGAATATTAATTGGCAATTTACCTATTCTTGACATAATTAAATCCTCCAATTAATTAATAAACATAACAAAGAACCTCACCGCCAATCTTGAGGGCAGCTGCTTCCTTATCAGTCATAACACCTTGAGATGTAGATATAATGGCTATACCTAATCCGTTAATTACTCTCGGCATGTCCTTGTAACCGGTATACTTACGGAGACCAGGAGTAGACACACGCTTCAGACACTTGATAGCGTTCTGCTTGGTGTTGTTGTCATACTTCAAGGCAACTTTAATAGTACCCTGGGGACCATCTTCTACGAACTTGTAGTTCAGAATGTAACCCTTCTCGAAGAGAATCTTGGTAATAGACTTCTTCATGTTTGACGCAGGAACCTCAACAACTCTGTGATGAGCCATGATTGCGTTTCTGAGTCTTGTCAGATAATCTGCTATTGGATCTGTCATATAAATAAATGTTTAATTAATCGGGACTACCCCGACAATATTAAAAAAAATTCGTTGTGATTTTTCGTAAGAACACGGAAGAAACAGTTTCTTCCGCATTCTCTGAAATATCTTACCAGCTTGCTTTCTTTACTCCAGGTATGAGACCCTGAGAAGCCATTTCGCGGAACTGGATACGAGAGATACCGAACTGGCGGATATAACCCTTTGGACGACCAGTGATCTTGCAACGGTTGTGCAGGCGAATTGGATTAGCGTTCTTGGGAATAGACTGAAGTTTACGAGCAGCCTCATAAGCCTCTGCGATATCGTCAGTGGTCGCAATAATTTTCTTTAGAGCTGCACGCTTTTCAGCATAGCGAGCTACCAATTTTGCGCGCTTAACCTCGCGGGCCTTCATTGATTCTTTTGCCATATCTATTAATCGTTTTTAGCATTCTTGAATGGGAGACCGAAAGCCTTGAGCAGAGCATAACCTTCTTCATCTGTGCTTGCAGAAGTTACGAAAGTAATGTTCATACCCTGGATGCGATCTACCTGATCAATATTGATTTCAGGGAAGATAATCTGCTCTGAAACGCCGAGAGTATAGTTACCACGACCGTCAAACTTGCTTTCGATACCCTTGAAGTCACGGATACGGGGAAGAGCTACACGGATAAGTTTCTCGAGGAACTCATACATGCGCTCACGACGCAATGTTACCATGACACCGATAGGCATCTTCTTACGCAGCTTGAAGTTTGCGATATCCTTCTTAGAATATGTAGCAACAGCCTTCTGACCGGTAATGGCTGAAATCTCATTAATGGCTACATCAATGATTTTCTTATCCTGTGTAGCGTCACCGAGACCCTGGTTAATAACGATTTTCTTCAGGACAGGAATTTGCATTGCTGAAGAATAGTTGAACTGCTTCTGGAGAGCAGGTGCTATAGTCTCATTATAGACTTTCTTTAACTGTGCTGTATCCATTACTTAATTACCTCCCCTGATTTTTTAGCGATACGGATTACGTTCTTGCCTTCGTGCTTGATGGCAACACGAGTAGCCTTACCACTCTTTGGATCTATCAAACTCAAATTTGAGATATGAATAGGTGCTTCTTGTTTTACAATACCGCCTTGTGGGTTCTTTGCAGAAGGCTTTGTACTCTTAGATACAATATTGACGCCCTCAACGATGGCACGGTTATCGCTAACCATTACCTTGAGCACCTTACCGGTTTTGCCCTTGTCACGTCCGGCAAGAACAACAACCATATCGTCTTTTCTAATATGTAACTTAGTCATTGATTACTAATTTTAAAAATTAAAGAACCTCAGGTGCCAAAGAAACAACCTTCATATTTACGGCACGGAGCTCACGAGCAACAGGACCGAAGATACGGCTTCCACGGAGCTCACCAGCATTGTTGAGCAACACACAAGCGTTGTCATCAAAGCGTATATATGAACCGTCGGCACGACGAATTTCCTTTTTTGTGCGAACGATCAAAGCCTTAGATACCGCTCCCTTTTTCAAATCACTTGAAGGTACAACGTTCTTGACAGCAACGACAATCACGTCACCAACACTGGCATAACGGCGGCGTGTACCACCGAGGACACGAATACACAGAGCCTCGCGTGCACCACTGTTATCACATACTGTAAGTCTTGATTCTGCCTGTATCATAATTACTTAGCTTTTTCAACGATTTGTACTAATCTCCATCTCTTTGTCTTAGACATAGGACGAGTCTCCATGATCTGTACTGTATCACCTACATTAGCCTCATTGTTCTCGTCATGTGCATGGTACTTCTTCGTCTTCTGAACGAATTTACCATAAATAGGGTGCATCTCCTTAAACTTAGCTGCAATAACAATGGTTTTATCCATTTTGTTGCTGATAACGACACCCTGTCTTACTTTTCTTAAATTTCTTGTTTCCATCTGGACCATTGTTATTTATTAAGTTCTCTCTGACGAAGCACTGTCTTCATGCGTGCGATATCACGACGTGCAGCCTTAATCTGTGATGGATTTTCAAGAGGAGTAACACTATGGTTGAGCTTCATCTGGTGAAGTGCAGCCTCTGCATTCTCCAATTTCTCGCGCAGATCCTTGTCGGCGAGTTCTTTTACTTCATTAATCTTCATAGCTTAAGCGTTTTTGTCGTAATCACGTCTTACAATAAATTTTGTCTTAACGGGGAGCTTCTGAGCTGCGAGGCGCAGAGCCTCTTTAGCAATGTCGAAAGATACTCCCTCTACTTCAAAGAGGACACGGCCAGGTGTTACAGGTGCAACCCATCCTGCGGGATCACCCTTACCCTTACCCATACGTACGTCAGCAGGCTTACGTGTAATAGGTTTGTCGGGGAAAATGCGGATCCAAACTTGACCCTGACGGTTCATGTGACGGTTTACTGCCACACGAGCTGCTTCTATCTGTCGGCTGTCAATCCATTTAGCCTCAAGTGTCTTGATACCAAATGAGCCGAAAGCCAGCTGTGTACCACGGTGAGCGTTGCCTTTGTTGCCACGTCCATCTTGTGGTCTTCTATATTTTACTCTTTTAGGCTGTAACATGATAACTTCTTCTTTTAACGGTTATTGTTTCTTCTACGATTACCGCGACCACGTCCGCCGTTGTTTGAGCGACCGGCATTCTGCTTCTCCTGAGTGAAGTTAGGAGTAAGGTCACGCTTTCCGTAAACCTCACCACGGCAAATCCACACTTTGATACCGAGAAGACCTACCTTGGTAAGTGCTTCTGCCTGGCAGTAATCGATATCGGCACGGAATGTGTGCAGAGGAGTACGTCCCTCTTTGTACATTTCCTTACGTGCCATTTCAGCACCATTCAGACGGCCACAGATTTGAATCTTGACACCCTCGGCACCAGCACGCATTGTATTCTGAATAGCCATCTTGATAGCACGGCGGTATGCAACCTTACCTTCTACCTGGCGAGCGATGTTATTGCCTACAATTGTAGCATCCAGATCGGGCTTCTTAACTTCAAATATGTTAATCTGAATATCCTTCTTATAGAGTTTCTTCAACTCTTCCTTCAGTTTGTCAACATCTTGACCACCTTTACCAATGACGAGACCCGGACGGGCTGTGCAAATAGTGATGGTGACGAGCTTCAGTGTACGCTCGATGACAATCTTAGATACGTTAGCCTTAGCCAGACGCTCATTGAGATATTTACGGATTTTACGGTCTTCGACCAGGTTGTCTCCGAAATTCTTGCCACCAAACCAATTTGATTCCCAACCACGGATAATACCCAGTCGGTTGCTTATCGGATTTACTTTCTGTCCCATTCTATTTATTATTTTTCGTCGTTAGTTTTGGCATCAACAAACAAAGTTACATGATTAGAACGCTTACGGATTCTGTAACCACGACCCTGTGGTGCAGGTCTCATACGCTTCATTGTAACGCCTTCGTCTACGAAGACCTTACTGATATAAAGCTCTCCGTCTTCAGCCTTGCGTTCGTTCTTATTCTCCCAGTTAGCGATAGCTGAGCGCAGCAGTTTCTCAACATCTGCGGCAGCCTGCTTTTTAGAGAATCGTAATACGCCGAGTGCGCGGTTTACCTCCATGCCACGAACCATATCTACGACATATCGCATCTTACGTGGTGATGAGGGCACGCCATTCAGCTTAGCGAAATACAAATTTTTGCGAGCAGCCTTAAGCTTTTCAGCTGCTTCATGTTTTCTTGCTCCCATTAGTTATGTTATTTACTTTAAAATGGTTTGCCTAATTTACTTTCTATTACCAGAGTGACCACCAAAGCGACGTGTGAGAGAGAATTCTCCAAGCTTATGGCCTACCATGTTCTCGGTAATGTAAACAGGGATAAATTTATTTCCGTTGTGAACAGCAACAGTATGCCCTACGAAATCGGGTGATATCATTGATGCTCTGGCCCAAGTCTTTACGACGGTCTTCTTACCGCTTTCGTTCATAGCAAGAATCTTCTTCTCGAGCGATACGTTGATATATGGACCTTTTTTAAGAGAACGACTCATAATTTACTCTTTATTTTTTATTAGCTCTTTCGATAATATACTTGTTAGAATGCTTCTTAGGTGCACGTGTCTTCAGACCCTTAGCGTAGAGACCCTTACGTGAACGTGGATGACCACCAGACTGACGGCCTTCACCACCACCCATTGGGTGATCATGGGGGTTCATAACAACACCACGGTTGTGAGGACGACGACCCAACCAGCGTGAGCGACCAGCCTTACCAGACTGCTCGAGAGCGTGGTCAGAGTTTCCAACACTTCCTACTGTAGCCTTACAAGCAGAGAGAATCTTACGAGTCTCGCCTGAAGGGAGCTTAATAACACAATAACTGCCCTCACGAGAAGTCAACTGAGCGAAATTACCAGCCGAACGAACGAGCAGAGCACCCTGACCAGGACGCAGCTCAAGGTTGTGAACTACTGTACCTACAGGAATGTTAGCCAAAGGAAGAGCATTACCGATTTCAGGAGCAGCATCTGCACCTGACATTACGGTAGCACCTACCTTGAGTCCGTTAGGAGCAACAATGTAACGCTTTTCACCATCAGCGTAATACAGCAATGCTATACGTGCAGATCTGTTAGGATCATACTCGATAGACTTTACAACTGCTGGAACACCATCTTTCTCACGTTTGAAGTCGATAAGACGATACTTCTTCTTGTGACCACCGCCCATATAGCGGACAGTCATTTTACCGGTGTTGTTACGACCACCGGTAGAACGCTTACCGTAAACGAGAGACTTCTCTGGCACGGATGCAGTAATCTCTTCGAACGTGCCAATAACTTTGTGTCTTTGTCCCGGTGTAACGGGATTAAATTTACGTACTGCCATTTTCTATTTAGATATTGCTATAAAAATCAATTGTATCGCCTTCTTTCAAAGTAACGATAGCTTTCTTGAACGAGTTCTTCTGTCCCTTAACCAAGCCAGCCTTGGTGTAACGGGCAGAACGCTTGCCAGCATAAACTGCTGTGTTTACATCTACTACAGTAACATTGTACAGACTCTCGACTTCAGCCTTAATTTGGAGTTTATTAGCCTCAGGACGAACTACGAAGCCGAAACGATTCGACATCTTCTCTGTAATGTTGTTCATCTTCTCAGTAACCAATGGTTTGATAATAAATGCCATATTCTAATTCTCCTTATTTCATTAAGATTTCGTCGATAACCTTGAGAGAATTCTCAGTTACTACCAGCACGTCTGCGTTCAAAACTTTGTAAGTATTTACTGCAGAAGCGAGGATAACTTCAGAGCCCTTCAAATTACGAGCCGACAAATATACGTTTTTATTGCTTTCTGGCAAAACAACAAGGGCCTTTTTGCCTTCAACTTTAAGATTTTTAGTAATATTTACAAAATCTTTAGTCTTGGGGGCCTCAAAAGTGAAGTCTTCAACCACAACAACAGCATTCTCCTGTGCCTTATAAGACAGGGCTGATTTGCGAGCGAGTACCTTAACTTTCTTGTTCAGCTTGAAGCCGTAATCGCGAGGCTTGGGACCGAATACACGACCACCACCTACGAGTACAGGTGAGTTGATATCACCACGGCGAGCACCACCGCCACCTTTCTGACGTCCAAGTTTACGAGTAGAACCGCTCATTTCGCTTCTTTCCTTTGACTTGGCTGTACCCTGACGCTGATTAGCAAGATACTGCTTTACATCAAGATAAAGAACGTGATCGTTAGGCTCAATTCCAAAGATAGCATCATTGAGAACTACCTTTCTTCCGGTCTCCTGACCGTTGATATTTAATACGCTAACTTCCATTTACTTCTCAATTAAAACGGTTGAACCATTGCATCCAGCGAAAGAGCCCTTAACGATAAGAAGGTTCTGTTCTGGAATTACCTTTAACACCTTAAGGTTCTGAGTTGTTACGCGGTCGCCACCCATCTGGCCACCCATGCGCATGCCCTTGAACACCTTTGCGGGGTAAGAACAAGCACCGATAGAACCGGGCTTACGAGCGCGGTCATCCTGACCGTGAGTAGACTGACCTACACCACCGAAACCATGGCGCTTAACAACACCCTGGAAACCTTTACCCTTAGAGGTACCGATTACGTCAACAAATTCGGCGTCATTGAACAACTCTACAGTGATAGTGTCACCGAGATTGTACTCCTCATCAAATTTGAACTCGGCCAAGTGCTTTTTTGGTGTTGTGCCGGCCTTCTTGAAGTGTCCCTGCAAAGGCATAGAAGTATTCTTCTCCTTAGCCTCAGCGAAACCCAACTGTACAGCCTTGTAACCATCCTTCTCTACGGTTTTAACCTGGGTTACAACACAAGGACCAGCTTCGATAACAGTGCACGGAATATTCTTACCGTCGGCACTGAAAACGGATGTCATTCCGATTTTTTTTCCTAATAATCCTGGCATTTCTTTAATGAATAAATAATTAAACTACAAATTAGACCTTAATCTCAACTTCTACACCACTGGGCAATTCAAGTTTCATCAGCGCATCAACTGTCTTGGCAGTTGAACTATAGATATCAATCAAGCGCTTGAAGTCAGAGAGCTGAAACTGCTCACGGGCTTTCTTGTTAACGAATGTACTGCGGTTAACAGTGTAAATACGCTTGTGTGTTGGCAATGGAATAGGACCGCTGACGATGGCGCCGGTGGCCTTAACAGCCTTCACGATTTTCTCTGCTGACTTGTCAACCAACTGGTGGTCGTAAGACTTCAGCTTAATTCTGATTTTCTGACTCATTGTCTTTTACTTTATTAATATTAGTAATTGTAATAGGAGGAGAGATACGCTGCTTAAGAGTCATTCGCTAAGCAGCGTCTCTCTTCCAGTATTGATTTTGCTATTAGAGGAGCTCTGAGTGACCGTTCTGCTCATCCAGCACTGCCTTGGCAATGGCTGTTGATACAGGAGCGTGGTGATCATACTCCATAGAGCTTGTAGCACGACCAGAGGTGATGGTACGCAGAGCAGTTACATAACCGAACATTTCTGCCAGAGGAACCATAGCCTTAACCACGCGGGCACCGCTACGGCCTTCCTCCATACCCTGAACCATACCACGACGCTTGTTCAAGTCGCCGATTACATCACCCATGTTCTCTTCGGGAGTAACTACCTCGACTCTCATGATGGGCTCCATCAGTACGGGCTTAGCCTTAGGACAGAGAACCTTGAATGCCTGGTGAGCTACGAGCTCGAATGACAACTGGTCTGAGTCAACGGGGTGGAAGCTACCATCGGTAAGAGTAACCTTCATACCTGTCATGGGGAAGCCACCGAGAACACCGTTGGCGAGGCAGTCCTTGAATCCCTTCTCTACAGAGGGGATGAACTCCTTAGGAATGTTACCACCCTTAACCTCGTTGATGAACTGCAGGTCGCCATCCTTGTAGTCTTCGTCCTTAGGACCGATTGTAACATCGATACAAGCGAACTTACCACGACCACCACTCTGCTTCTTGTAAGTCTCACGGCTCTGGGCTGTGCCGATAATGGCCTCCTTGTAGTTAACCTGGGGCTTACCCTGGTTACATTCTACCTTGAACTCACGCTTCAGACGGTCGATGATGATGTCGAGGTGAAGCTCACCCATACCAGAGATAATGGTCTGACCACTCTGCTCGTCGGTACGAACGGTGAATGTGGGGTCTTCCTCAGCCAGCTTGGCAAGACCGTTGTCCAGCTTGGCAACATCGGCCTGGCTCTTGGGCTCTACAGCGATAGAGATCACGGTATCGGGGAAGGTCATAGACTCAAGAACGATGGGCTTAGACTCATCGCAGAGAGTATCACCAGTACGGATATCCTTGAAGCCTACACCTGCACCGATATCACCGGCGTCGATTGACTCCATTGGGATTTCCTTGTTAGAGTTCATCTGGAACAGACGGCTGATACGCTCCTTCTTGCCTGAGCGGGGGTTGTACACGTAAGAACCGGCAACAACCTTACCAGAGTAGACACGGAAGAATACCAGACGGCCCATGAATGGGTCAGTGGCAATCTTGAATGCCAAAGCCGATGTAGGCTCGTCCTCAGAAGGCTTGCGATCCTCCTCTTCCTCAGTATCGGGGTTGGCACCCACGATAGCCTCTGTATCCAGAGGTGAGGGAAGGAATGCACAAGTATAGTCAAGCAGAGGCTGTACACCCTTGTTCTTGTAAGAAGAACCGAGCAACATAGGAGTAATCTCCATAGCGATGGTACCCTTACGGATAGCGGCGATAAGCTGCTCTTCAGAAATCTCAGCACCTTCGAGATACTTCTCCATCAGGTCGTCGTCGAAGTTGGCAGCATTCTCTACCATCTTCTCTCTCCACTCATTGGCCTCGTCAACGAGGTCAGCGGGGATATCCTCAATATCGTATTCAGCGCCCATAGTCTCATCGTGCCACAGGATAGCCTTCATCTTGATAAGGTCAACGAGACCCTTGAAGTTTTCCTCTGCACCGATTGGAATCTGGATAGGACAAGGGTTGGCACCCAGGATGTCCTTCATCTGCTGTACGGTCTCGAAGAAGTCGGCACCCGAACGGTCCATCTTGTTCACATAACCGATACGGGGTACATTGTACTTGTCGGCCTGACGCCATACAGTCTCAGACTGTGGCTGAACGCCATCGGCTGCTGAATAAGTAGCGATAGCACCATCGAGAACGCGGAGTGAGCGCTCTACCTCTGCGGTGAAGTCAACGTGTCCGGGAGTATCGATAAGGTTTATCTTGTACTGCTTGTTGTTCCAAGTCCAGTTACAAGTGGTGGCAGCAGAGGTGATAGTGATACCACGCTCCTGCTCCTGTGCCATCCAGTCCATTGTTGCAGCACCGTCGTGCACCTCACCAATCTTGTGGGTCTTACCGGTGTAGAACAGGATACGCTCAGATGTAGTCGTCTTACCGGCATCGATGTGTGCCATAATACCGATATTACGAGTCAAATGTAAATCGCGGTTTGCCATTTTCTTTTATTCCTTATATATATGTAATGATTAGAATCTGAAGTGAGCGAATGCGCGGTTAGCCTCAGCCATACGGTGCATGTCTTCCTTACGCTTGTAAGCGCCACCCTGATTGTTGAATGCGTCCATAATCTCTGCAGCGAGCTTGTCTGCCATGGTCTTACCACCACGCTTGCGAGCGAAAGCGATAAGGTTCTTCATAGAGATGCTCTCCTTGCGGTCGGGACGGATTTCGGTAGGAACCTGGAAAGTGGCACCACCGATACGACGGCTCTTTACTTCTACCTGGGGAGTGATATTGTCGAGGGCCTGCTTCCAAATCTCCAGGGGAGACTTCTCTTCATTAGCCATCTTCTCCTTTACGACATCAAGAGACTTGTAGAAAATTTCGTATGAAGCATTCTTCTTGCCATCATACATCAAGTGGTTCACGAACTTAGAGACCTTCTGGTCGTTGAACACGGGATCCGGAAGAATCACGCGCTTCTTTGGTTTTGCTTTTCTCATTGCTTTTGTTAAATTAATATTCTGCGGAGGCTGCTCATTTGTTCTTCAACGCCAGCTCTCTGGCATTTACTCAACCTTGACTTATTCTCCAGCAAAACGATTATAATGTTTCTTTTGTTTTACACGCCGCAAGTCCTCAGGCTTCTCCGCCTGTGAACTTTCGGCATATACATCTTCGGGCTATTACTTCTTAGCCTTAGGACGCTTTGCACCATACTTAGAACGGCGCTGTGTACGGTTTGCGACACCTGCGGTATCCAAAGTACCACGAACGATGTGATAACGTACACCGGGGAGGTCCTTAACACGACCACCACGTACCAGTACGATAGAGTGCTCCTGCAGGTTGTGGCCCTCTCCTGGGATGTAAGAGTTCACTTCCTTCTGGTTTGTCAAACGCACACGGGCAACTTTTCTCATTGCCGAATTAGGCTTCTTAGGTGTTGTAGTATAGACACGAACGCATACACCACGACGCTGGGGACAATTGTCCAACGCGGGAGACTTGCTCTTATCTACCAACACGTTTCTGCCTTTTCTTACCAATTGTTGAATTGTAGGCATAGTTTTACTTTTTTAATTTATATATTTATTTTTGTTATTATCAATCGATTGCGGCGGTATTTATGATGCCGTTTCGGGCTGCAAAGTTACATATTTTCTATCAAACCACCTAATTATACATATTATAAAGCGCTTCCAGATAGTAAAATTTAACAGTTAGTTGTGTTTTTTATATATTTTTCACCGCCGAAATCATCTCGAGCACGCCCTTGATGGTCATTTTTGTTACAAAAACAAGCTGCCCGCGCAGGGAAATGACCTCCCTTGCGCTGACTGTGTGCGCACACATTGCCACAACCCACTATACGCCCCGGTTCTGCGCCTTTGAGCATCGGTTTTTGCCCTTTCCAAACCTGACATCCAACCCTCCATCTGCCCTACCCCATGCCTCGCTGGTGGTGGAGCTGTTGGAAGGGGGGATGGGGATGGCTCCGGCGGGTGTGCCCATTGCCTCACTGGTGGTGGAGGTGTTGGGAAAGGGGATGGGGATGGCTCCGGTGGATGTGCCCATTGCCTCGCTGGCGGCGGAGGTGATGGAAAGGGGGATGGGGTTGGCTCCGGCGGGTGTGCCCATTGCCTCGCTGGTGGTGGAGGTGTTGGGAGGGGGGATGGGGGTGGCTCCGAGGGTTATGCCCTTTGTCTCGCTGGTGGTGGAGGTGATGGGAAGGGGGATGGGGATGGCTTCGGGGGGTATGCCTTAGGCCTCGCCGCTGGTGGGGGCAATGGGAGGTATCATGCGCTGGTCCTCAGCGGTGCCGAGGTCAATCCGCCCGAAAGTCTGCTCGTACTTTAGCACATTCTCTTGCAACGCCATGAGCAGGCGCTTGGCGTGCTCGGGCGCCATAATCATCCTGCTTGCCACCTCGGGCTTGGGCATGCCCGGCAATGCCTGCGCGAAGTCTATCACGAAGTCACTGTGTGAGTGGTTAATCAACACCAGGTTGGCATAGATGCCTCGAGCCACCTCGGGCTTAATGTCCAGTTGCAGCTGCATGGTCTGCTCGTTATTCTTTTGGTCCATAATTCTTCTATATATATAATAAGGTATAGCAACCAGCCTTCCGAGCTATCGGTTCGGGCTGTGCGCCCACAAAATTACGGCATAATCGTCAAACCACCAAGGTTTCGGCGGAAAAGATTAGAACTTCGGGCGTCACGCCATTGACCTGCACAGGTTTCGGAAGATGCTCCTTCGGGGTGAAAAGGACTTGGGGTGTGGCGGAGATGGACAGCAAGAACGCGGAGGTGGTTATATCATTTGTGGAGGTCATTATAATCTTCACAAAGGTCATCATAATTTTTGTGGAGGCCATTATAATTTTTGTGAAGGTCATCATAATTCTCACAAAGGTCATCATAATTTTCGTGGAGGTACCCTCCAGCGGCGTGGAGATGGTCATAATTTTCGCAGAGATGGTCATAAATCTTGTGGAGGTGAGCACGGCGTGAAGGGAGGGGTAAGAATAAAAAAACGGGAAAAACTATAAAAATTTTATCACTATTTGTAGGTATGTCAGAATTAAGTTGTAACTTTGCAACCAACATTAGTAGGTATTCTATCGTGCATAGAGAACAGCCTATGGTGCAGAGGAAACTGCCATAGCGCGCTGAGAACTGGCTGTAGCGCAGCGGAAAGGAGCTGTGGCGCATGGCGAACTGGCTGTGGCGCTGAGCAAACGAGCTGTGGTGCATAGGGAACAAACTATAATGGATATAGAACAAGATTATTAACAATATAAAATTAAAGATTATGGCATACGTAATTAGTGACGATTGTATCGCTTGCGGTACATGTATCGATGAGTGTCCTGTAGGCGCTATCTCTGAAGGCGAAAAGTATTCTATCAACCCCGACGCTTGTACAGAGTGCGGCACTTGCGCAAGTGTTTGCCCCAACGAGGCTATCAGCCTGGGCGAATAATCGCATAGAGACAACACAACGATTTAGAGCGACACTCTCCAGCAATGGGGCGTGTCGCTTTTTGATTGCTACGATTATGGAATTCCTTCAACTTACCGAGAAGCGCTTCTCCGCAAGACGCTTCACTGACGAGGCTGTCGCCCAAGCCGACCTCGACTACATCATGGAGTGTGTGCGCATGGCTCCCTCTGCCTGCAACCGCCAGCCGTGGCACTTTGTCATCGTGGAGAGCGATGACGCCAAAGCCCGTCTGCGCCGATGCTACGACCGCGAATGGTTTGCCACTGCCCCACTCTACATCGTCTGTCTGAAGAACACGGAAGAAAACTGGGTGCGCGCCGAAGACAGCCACGCCCACGGCGACATAGACCTCGCCATAGCCACCGAGCATCTCTGCCTGGCTGCCGCCGAGCGCGGTCTGGGCACCTGCTGGGTATGCAACTTCAATGTGGCTCTCGCCCACGAGCTGTTTGCCCAAGCCCCGATGGAGCCTGTCGCCATCATCCCTATCGGCCACATTGCCGATGACTATCAGCAGCCCGAGAAGAAGCGCAAGAGCATCGACGAAATCGTGAGCCGCGTCTAAGTTGCCGGCTGCGACCGAGCCGAGGACGACTGAGAACGCCACTGGGGCGACGATGATGCCGCTGATGCCACCGCCGGCACCTCTGCCCCAGCCCCCTCTCTCCCCACAAACGCACATCGCCCCGCCCACATATCTCTATATGGGCGGGGCGATGCCATTGATGGGTATCAGTGGATGCGTGGGCTATGCTACGGTCGAGTCTTTGTCGAGGACTTCGTACTTGGAGTGCTTGCTGATATACTCGGGCACGATGTGCTTCATCTTAGCCACCGTAGCCATGTCGTCGTAACCGGCAGCGATGTCGTTCAGCTCTTCGATCTCGCGCTCGGCGTCCTCATATTCATAGCTGCGCACCTGGGCGATACGTATCTTCTCGTGGAATGAAGGCAGCGTGTTCTCGTTCTCGCTGAGCACCTCTTCGTAGAGTTTCTCTCCGTCGCGCAGTCCGGTGAACCGTATCTCCACATTCTTGGCACCGCTGAGCTGTATCATTCGGCGTGCCAGGTCGGCTATCCTCACGGGCTCGCCCATGTCGAAGACGAATATCTCGCCACCCTTGCCGTGGGTACCGGCTTCGAGCACCAGCTTGCAGGCTTCGGGGATGAGCATGAAGAAACGGATAATCTTGGGATGGGTCACCGTGAGCGGTCCGCCCTCTGCCAGCTGCTTGCGGAAGAGAGGGATGACAGAGCCGTTGGAACCGAGCACATTGCCGAAGCGCGTGGTGACAAACTGGGTGACACCCTCTATCTTGCCCTCCTTGATGGCCTTGTCGAGGCTCTGCACATAAATCTCGCAGATGCGCTTGGAACAGCCCATCACATTGGTGGGGTTGACCGCCTTGTCGGTGGAAATCATCACAAACTTCTTGACGCCGTACTTGACACTGAGGTCGGCTATCACCTTGGTACCCCACACATTGTTCTGCACACTCTCGCTGGGGTTGTCTTCCATCATGGGCACATGCTTGTAGGCTGCGGCGTGGAACACGTAGTCTGGGCGGAACTCACTGAAGATTGCCTCCATGCGGTCTTGCTTGCAGATGCTTGTCACCACGGTGTGCGCCAAGATGTCGGGATAGTCCTTTTTCATCATCAGACGGATGTCGTGCTGTGGCGTCTCTGCCTGGTCTATGAGCATCATCTCTGCGGGATGATAGATGGCTATCTGTCGCACCATCTCGCTGCCTATCGAGCCAGCCGAACCTGTGATGAGCACCTTGCGGCCGCTGAGCAGCTTGCCCACACTGTCCATGTCGACTTTGATTTCTTCGCGTGGCAGCAAGTCCTCTATCTTCACCTCTCGCATCGACACCTTCATCTGTGTCTCGCCATCCTTGTCCCACTTCTCTGTGCTCTGGGCAACGTATATCTTAAGTCCTGCCTCGATGAAGAGGTCCTGCAGTTTGCGGTTCTTCAGAAAGAGGTCGTGCTTGAGCGGACTCACCATCACTGCCTCTATCTTGCGCTTGCGTATGATGGCAGCCAGGTCCTCTCGGGTCGAATAGATGTGTCGTCCCATGAGTCTTTCCTTGTAGTGGGGCTTGCTGTCGCCGATGTATCCGTCGATGACAAACTTGACGGGCTTGGTGTTCAGCGCCTCGTTGGTGATGGCTATGGCTCCGGCGTGGGTTCCGTAGATGAGGGTGCGGCGTGCGTGGTCGCCCACGAGAGCATTCTCAAACACCATCTTGATGATGATGCGCGAGATGCACAACACGGTGAGTATGCCGCCAAAGATGGCTATCAGCTTACGTCCGGTGAAGGCATAGAAGACATTCTCCCAACCGTAGTTGATGACTGCATAATTGAACGCAAGATAGACAAAGAACGCCAGAAGCGTGGAGTAGACTATGCGCAACAAGTCTACAAACTGCGAAAAGCGCAGTATGCCCGAATAGGTACGAAAGACACGGAAGCCCACGACATTGGCGGCGCAGATAGCCAGCAATGAGGGGAACAGCAATGACCACTCGTTGAGGATATCCTGCGCACTATGGCGCAGCCAGATAACGAACAGAGCGCTGAAGAAGCACAGCACGACATCAAAAATCACAACAGCCCAGCGGGGTAAGGCTGACTTGCGAAAATACCAGTTGTAAATTTTGCCCAGCATGATGATTATTATAATTCTTCACATCGGTAATTCCCCTAAGGGAAATCTTTTTCATTCTCGTTTATGCGGAAAACGTCGTCCTTCATGGTCCGCCATATCGGACGGATTACCCGCATCGGGTTAGTCTAAGTAAACAAACAGTGCAAAAGTAACAAAAATTATTAACAATGTAATCATAATTCTTTAATATTTTTACATTTTACCTCAAAAAAAAGCCAAACGGGGGGGGGTAAAACACCCCTGCTGGCGCAAAAATCACTCCCAAATATATAAATATACCGTTTGCCGTGTTACCTGATGACTGCTCTCAGTCTATGGTCTTTTACAAGGCATCTTTTGTTTGTTTTGTTATTCGCAATAGCTCGTTATTACTCATTAAAAGCCAAAAGTATTTGCATTTCCTGCTGTGAGTAACGCCTTCGGCTAAGCGCAACACTTACAGCGTTGCATTTCTTTTTTGTATGTATACCCAGGGTAGAGGCGCTGCGCACCTCAACCCTGGGCTGGGGAATCGCAACTCCTACAGAGTTGCCGGGGGTGCGTACCGTCTTCCTATATGAATGGTCAAACATATTTGGGCAGTAATTGGCTAACCATGATGGATGGTATGCACCCAAGGGTGGAATGATGTTTGCCCATGATGTGTTGTGCGCATACAATGATGGGGTAGCCCATGGTGGATGGTACGCACCCAATGATGTTTGATTGTTTGACCATTGGTGATGATGTACAGTTGTGGGTATTAATAGTTAGCCCATCGTGAATGGTACGCAACCTTGGCGACTCTGTAAGAGTTGCGATTACATAGCCCTGGGTTGCGGGCGAAAGCACGCTACCCAGGGTAAGATCCCCCCACTAATATGGCAACGCTGTAAGTGTTGCGTTTAGCCGTAGGCGTTACCCCGACAGGACTTTTGCCAGCAATAAGCCAAACTAAATCCACTCTAAAAGCAAAATCCAAGCAAGCCCTAATGGCCGTTTGGGGATAAAGGACATACCCCTGACCGCCGTAGCCACCCTACCCTGCCCGGGAGTCTACTCCCGTCTGTCTACCGTGAGCAGATCAGAGGCTGGCAGTAACCATCACCACCGTCCGAACACGCCCAAATCGCCCCGCCACACGAAAAAAAGCGGCGCAAAGCCAAGCGTAAGTCAAAAAATATTCCTACTTTTGCACCGAGGCGAGGCTCGCCGAGCCACCATGCGCCTTGCAATCAACTAAACGACATTACAAATATGAAGAAGACCCTTTTGGCTCTCGTCCTCCCCGTCGCGCTGGCGATAGCGGGCTGCCGGTCCCACTACGAGGTAAGCGAGATTACGCGCTCGCGCATCCTGATAGACAGCCGGTACGACACCCAAGACACCGAGGCGCACAAGTTTCTGGCGCCCTACACCCACAAAGTCGATTCGCTCATGAGTCCGGTGGTAGGCACCGTCGCCCGCGACCTGACCGTGCGCCGCCCCGAAGGCGCGCTTTCCAATCTACTGAGCGACATACTGATATGGGGCTCAGCCCGCTTCGGCGAGCATCCCGACTTTGCCGTATACAACATGGGCGGTATCCGCGCCTCGCTCGCCAAGGGCAAGGTGACCATCGGCGACGTGGTCGATGTGGCCCCCTTTGACAACAAGCTGTGCCTGCTCACCCTCACCGGCGCCCAGGTGACCCGCCTCTTCGAGCAGATAGCAGCAGTAGGCGGCGAGGGAGTGAGCCACGAGGTGGCACTGGTCATCAGCAGCGACCACAAGCTGGTTTCCGCCACCGTGGGAGGCAAGCCCATAGACCCCAATGCCTCTTACCGCATAGCCACCCTGGACTATCTGGCCCAGGGCAACGACAAGCTCGACGCCTTCAAGCAGAAGACGCAGCTGGTGTCGCCACAGACCGAAGAGAACAACGTGAGATATATCATCATGGACTACTTCCGCACCCATGGCACGGTCGACGCTGCCATTGAGGGGCGTATCAAGGTCCAGTAAAACATAGGAGAAGATTTATGAAACGCATCATGATACTGGCTGCCGCCATCGTCGTATGTACCGCAGCCGCAGCCCGCAAGACGGTGACCATCACCATCATGCACACCAACGACACCCACAGCTGCATCCTGCCGCTCAACCCCAACCTCGCCGATACCGCCGTGGCAGGCCGTGGCGGCTTTCTGCGCCGCATCGAGATGCTGCGCCAGGAGCGGCTCAAGGACCCCGACCTGCTGGTCTTCGACAGCGGTGACTTCTCGCAGGGCTCACCCTACTACAGCCTCTTCAAGGGCGAAGTGGAGATAGAGCTGATGAACCGTATGGGCGTCAACGCCTCGACCATAGGCAACCACGAGTTTGACTTCGGCGTGGAGAATATGGCACGTCTCTTCGACATGGCCAAGTTCCCCGTGCTCTGCGCCAACTATCGCTTCACGGGCACACCGCTCGAGGGCAAAGTCGAGCGCTATCGCGTGTTCCACGTCAAGGGTGTGCGCATCGGCGTGTTCGGCATCGACCCCAAACTCAAGGGTCTCGTGGACGACAAGAAGATAGGCGGCGTGGAATACCTCGACCCCATCGCCACCGCCAACGAGATGGCGCAGCTGCTGCGCACTCGCGAAGGCTGCGATGTAGTCATCTGCCTGTCGCATCTGGGTTGGCTCGAGCGCGGCATGAGCGACCAGGAGGTGATAAGCCACTCGCGCGGCATCGACCTGGTGCTGGGCGGCCATAGCCACACCTACTTCCAGACGCTACGCTATGTCAAGGACCTCGACGGCCGCCAGGTACCCGTAGACCAGAACGGCAAGCACGCCATCTATGTAGGCAAGATAGAACTGAAGGTGAAGCGCAAGTAATCACAGCGACCATCTACCACAAAGCCCTCGACGCTATCGGCGTCGAGGGCTTTGTCATTGATGATGGGGATGATTTACTTGAGGTGCTTCTTGAGCTGCTTGCCCAGCAGGGTGTAACCCTTCTCGTTGGGGTGCAGTCCGTCCTTCATGAAGCAGGTGGGGTCAATCTTGCCCGAACCGTCCTTGAGAGTCAGGCAGTCGGTGAGGTCTACGAGTTCGGTCTTGTCGTCTGCCACAAACTTCTGCTCGAGCAGCTGGTTGATGCGTGCCACCTTGACCTCACGGTTCTTGGCGGGATAGACCTTGAGCACGTGAATCTTGGCCTGGGGCTGGCGCTCACGGATGAGGGCTGTGAGGTCAACGATACCCTGTGCTATCTCCTCCTCGGTGTTGACATAGTAGTTGTTGATACCGATGAGCAGACAGATGTGCTTGGGCTTGCAGCCCTCGAGCTCTCCGTGGTAGATACGCCAGAAGACGTTCTCTATACGATCCCATCCGAAGCCCATATTGGTAACGCGGCGCTTGCCGAAGGTCTTGCCCCAGGCGGCTCCGCCATTGTTGACACCGTTGACGGGATTGCCGCCCCAGAAGTGGGTGATAGAGTTGCCGATAAGCAGTATCTCGGGGTCGGTGGTGTGGTTGAGCTCGACCACCTGGTTATGGCGCACGCGCCATTCATAACATCCGTCGCGACGCTGTGTGACGGGAGGGAACACCTTGTTGGGTGCGTCCTCGGCGAGCATCTCGCGCAGCTTCTTGATATAGGCGTCGGCATAGGCGCGGCAACCCAGGTCGTTGGGGTGAGAACCCTCTATCATATACTCTTCGCCAAAGGCGATGTCGGCCTTGTTCATATAGAAGAGGTTCTTGACTCCCTCTGCCTTGAGCTCATCGTAGGCTTTGTGGAGAGCGGCGTTGCCACGGTTGTACTTGGCGGCGACATTGGCGCGGAACACGCTGTCGGGCGTGGGGTGGCACTCGCAGAGCAGGATGGGGGCATCGCTCTTGGCGCGCAGCTTCATCACACCCTCCTTGGCACGCTTGATGATTTCGGGCTCCTTGAGGTTGAAGCTGTTGGGCATAGCATCAACGACGAAGGCACGGGCGTTGATCTCGCTGAGCATGTCGAAAACGGCAGGCTCCATGCGGGCTGAGCCCGAGAAGCCCAGATTGATGACGGGATATTCCATCTCGCGCTCCACGATATTGGTAATCGCCATACCGGGACGCGAGGGAGAGGCACCCTGGATGATGGACGAGCCGTAGATGACGATGGGGCGCTCGGGCGACTGGTGGATGAACTGGAAGCTGGCATTGGCGTCGACACCTACCTCGAGCCACTTCACGCCGTTGTAGTTGGGCAGATAGAGGGTATACTCCACGCCACGGCTCTTGTTCTTGAAGGTCAGGTTCTGCCATTCCATGCGGGCGGTGTCGGCCTTCATCTTCCAACTCATGTGGTTGGCTATCCAGTGGGTATCACCGTCGGGAGTCTTGCCGTAGAGGTCTACGCCCGACTTGTTGATACCGGTCATATTGAAGCCGTTGTAGTTGTTTGACGGACATCCGTAGCGCACGCGGATAGTCTTGGAGTTGGAGACGAAGCGCACGATGACGCCGGCGGTCTGGGCCTTCAGGCTCCACACGTTCTTGGGCAGCGTGGCAGCGAATCGCTCGGGCAGACGGTCATAACTCTTTCCCATTTCCTTGTTCCAGGCGCGTCCGCAGATGTAGGGCTCGTCACCGTCCATGGGGTTCATCCATTTCACTTGTTGTGCCGTGGCTTGGATGGTCAGCATCCACAGCAGCACGATCATCGAGATGTGTTTAATCTTCATTGGTTGTTTATTTTTAATAGTTAATGAGTTTCGTTTTAGGGTCTATTCAAAGTAGAATGTAAGCACTATCATCTTGGTGCGCGTCTCGCTGATGCTGCGGGCGAAAGGCTTCATCGCGTCGTCCTTGAGCTTGTCGGGATGGGAAGTGTCGAGGCTGTTGATGAGACTGAACATGAACTTGAGTTCGGGCCTCAACTTGAAGTAAGGCAGGTAGAAGTCGCAGCCCAAGCCCACCTCGGCAAAGGTGTCATAACGCTTCAGTCGCACGATGTCGTCATCTCTGCCGCTCAGATTAATCATGGGGTTGATACCCGCCATGATATAGGGACGGTGATTGTTGAAGCGCGGCGCGGCGAAGATGAGGTCGAGCGCCGAAGACACGTAGATAGACTTCAGGTCCTGATAGCGCACGATGCGGTTGCCACCAGCGTCGGTCTGGGTCTGATGATGGAAGGTGAGATGACGGTTGCCAAAGTAGAGGGCTGGGGCTACACGAAACTGGAAATTCTGACTCAGACGGAATTCGCCCAGTACACCCACGTTGAGACCCGCATCCCAGCGGTCCTGGTCGGCAGAGATGAGCACCTGCTGCTGGGTTCCGTCCTCGGCAGTGATGGTCTGCGGGCCTACGTTGACCATCTCCATATCCTGCATGTGGGTTCCCACGAGTATACCGAAATGGAATGGGCGCAGGTCGGTATAAGGGCGGTTCTCGACCTTGCGTTCCTGGGCATCGGCAGCCATCGTGGCTACTACCGCCATCAGGACAATAAGGATATATTTCTTCATCACGTGCATCACATTATATATATAATAAGGTGTTACGGCGCCCTTGGAGCTGCGCCCCACCACTATCTCTTGCAAATTTACGACAAAAATACTGAAACATACCCCAATTTCCGATAAAAATACATGACAGACAGTGAAAAGCACGCTCCGCATGACCATCATTGCACCGCCCGATGCCCTGACGAGTGAAAAAACTGAACAAGTTGCGCAACTTTTAGAACAGCATGTGAAAAAAATCGGCTACAACTCTTGCACAGTTTGCAATAACACATTATATTTGCAGCAGATAAATGGCACCGCCATTACCGACGGCGCCAATAGTATTAACTCAAAACACATAGATCATGAAAAAGATTTTATTTGTAGCAGTAATGTTACTGGCCTCAGCAGCCACATTCGCCCAGAACAGCGTAGGACAGTTCACATTTACCCCCAAGGTAGGTCTTAACATCGCAGACTTCCAGAAGTGCGAAGGCTCTGATGCCCGTTTCGGTCTTGTTGCCGGTGGTGAGTTTGAATATGGTCTTTCTGACATGGTAGGCTTGAGCTTCGGAGCTCTCTACTCGATGCAGGGTGCCAAGTACAAGGACGACGGTGTTACCCAGACCTTGAAGGCCGACTACATCAACATCCCTCTGCTTGCCAACGTATATGTAGCTCCTAGTTTTGCTGTCAAACTCGGTCTTCAGCCCGGTTTCAACGTAAACAGTGAGTACAAGGCAGCCCGCGGCAGTTCATCTGTCACCACAAGCGTAGACGCCAAGACTGTAGACCTCTCTATTCCAATCGGCGTTTCTTACCAGTTTGACAATGTTGTCATCGACGGCCGTTACAACTGGGGCCTCACCAAGGTATATGAGAACAGCGACTACAAGAACAGCGTATTCCAGATTACCGTAGGTTACAAGTTCGCCCTCTAATCCAGTATAGAGTTTAACAACAATGGGGACTATCCGCCGCTTGGTTGGCGTATAGTCCCCATTTTCTGTATCAGCATTGGCGTTACTTTCTGCCTTTGCCTCGGTTGGCTCTCTGTTCACGGTATTTGGCTTTCTGCCTTGCCGAGCCCGAGCCGTGGGCACCGGTGATATACTTTTTCTTCTTGGCTTTGGTCTTCACTTTACCGTCTTGACCGCCGTTGCCTTTGGGCGCGCTTCTGAACACAAGTCCGCCCTCGATGATATCGTCGATGTCTGCCATAGTCTGTGATGGATTAATGATGGAACAAGCGCACACCTGTAAACGCCATGGCTATGCCATACTTGTCGCAGGTGTCGATAACATTGTCGTCGCGTATGCTGCCTCCAGCCTGTGCGATATACTCTACGCCGCTCTTGTGGGCACGCTCGATATTGTCGCCGAAGGGGAAGAAGGCATCGCTGCCCAGTGCCACGCCCTTGTTCTGGGCGAGCCACTCACGGCGCTCTTCTGCGGTGAGAGGTTCTGGCTTCTCGGTGAAGAACATCTCCCAAGTGCCGTCGCGCAGCACGTCTTCCCACTCGTCAGAGATATACACGTCGATGGTGTTGTCGCGGTCGGCGCGACGTATGCCTGGCTTGAAGGGGAGCGCCATTACCTTGGGGCACTGCCTCATCCACCATGTGTCGGCCTTGCTGCCTGCCAGACGGGTGCAGTGGATACGGCTCTGCTGTCCGGCGCCGATACCGATGGCCTGACCGTCCTTGACATAGCATACCGAGTTGCTCTGGGTATATTTCAGGGTGATGAGGGCGATGACCAGGTCACGGCGAGCCTCATCGGTGAAGGTCTTGTTCTGGGTAGGGATGTTCTCAAAGAGAGCGGGGTCGTCGAGGCGTATCTCGTTGCGTCCCTGCTCGAAGGTGATGCCAAAGACCTGCTTGCGCTCGATGGGCGCTGGCTGGTAGTCGTGGTCTATCTGTATCACGTTGTAGGTACCCTTGCGCTTGTCGCGGAGCACGGCGAGAGCCTCGTCGGTATAACCCGGAGCTATCACACCGTCGCTTACCTCGCGCTTGATGAGCAGGGCAGTAGCCTTGTCACACACATCGCTCAGCGCCACAAAGTCGCCATACGAACACATACGGTCGGCACCGCGGGCACGAGCATAGGCACAAGCGAGGGGCGAGAGTTCGAAGTCGACGTCATCAACAAAGTAGATGTGACGCAGCGTGTCGGTCAGGGGCAGACCGATGGCAGCACCGGCAGGGCTCACGTGCTTGAACGACGCTGCGGCGGGAAGTCCTGTTGCAGCTTTGAGTTCGCGCACCAGCTGCCAGGAGTTGAGGGCGTCAAGGAAATTGATGTAGCCTGGGCGGCCGTTGATAACCTGGAGGGGCAATTCGCCTTCCTCCATAAAGATACGGGAAGGCTTCTGGTTCGGATTACATCCGTACTTAAGTGCAAGTTCTTTCATCTTGTGAGTATTATATACTTTCGGGTGCAAAATTACGAAAAAAAGATTACACCCCGTGGCTGACATACAGTATTTTTTCGTATTTTTGCACCCATATTGTTTATGAGCAATTATCAGATGTTATGAAACGGGAGTTAGAGACACTTCTCAAAGGATTGGAATCGGGCATCGTGCGCCATGTTGATGCCCGCCGGCTGTGGCAGTTGGTCACTCACGGCCGCCGCCCATCAGACAAGACACTCGACCGACTTGCGCTGCTTGCCGGCTTTCAGAACTGGAAAGACCTGCGCGAGGCTATGCGTGGCGAGAGCGACGCTGCCTTCGGTTTTGAAGAAGAAAAGGAGAAGCCTCGCTCGTCCCAGCCATAACGGGGGACGGGCGAGGCTTCCCGGTTTTATAGTCTATCCGCCTTGGACTTGCCGTAATTGGTTATATTATACCCCTGTCCTGGATAAGAAATAGTTCATAAAAAAGTTGGTAGCCTCATCCCCTTTTGGTTTTCAATTCTTATCATCGTCAAACGGTAAAGAAGAATTGAATTTATCAAAATCTGAACTAAATAATCTGTCTTGTATCACACGGTACTTCTCAAACTCTGACTCTGCAAAGCTCTTGGCAAATTCAGCAGAAACCTTTCCTGCATCATGTAATACGGCATCACCTCCAGCTTCAAGAATAATATCAATACGTTTAGCCCAATCTTCCATAGTCATTGGTATATGTCGATTTGCCATACGTTCAGCTAAATCAAGTACAGAGTTGACAAGTTTTCCCATATCTTCAAGTTCCACTTGTTTTAGATAGTTTTTGGCGATACTTACATCGGGTTTGACGATTTTACCATTAGGTGCATTTTCCCAAGTAGTCAATCCCATGTGTTCTTTCTCAGCATTGGCTCTTTCAACAATAAGTTCAGCTGCGGTATGCCCATGCACTGCATAATGCATCTTATTCTGAACTTTTTTATAGAATAAGCGTGTGGTAGGTGCATCCTTATTGTAGTCAACAGCTGTAGCATATATATCCGTGAGCTTTTGGTAAAATCTTCGTTCACTCAACCTAATCTCACGTATTTCTGCTAACAAATGCTCAAAATAGTCCTCACCTATGAACGAACCATTCTCCATGCGCTTCTTGTCTATGATATAGCCCCGAAGCGAGAACTGCCGGATAACATAGGTACACCATTGGCGGAACTGAGTGGCACGGATAGAGTTGACACGATAGCCCACGGAGATGATGGCATCGAGGTTATAGAACAACGTGTTGCGCCGAACCTCTCTCGCACCTTCCTGTTGAACTACCGAGATTTTCTCGGTAGTTGCCTCCTTGTTCAATTCATTCGTATCATATATGTTCTTCAGATGCAAACCGATGTTGTCAGCGGAACAATCAAAAAGCACGGCCATGGCCTTTTGCGTAGCCCACACAGTTTCATCTTTATATAGCACTTGTATGCCTTGCTCCTTACCTTCTGCCACGAAAGTCAAGAACTCTGCCGTACTGTTTCGTATTTCAAATTTCTTTGCCATAAGTTATCACTTTTATTTATATCCCTCTAAGGTCTTATATTATTGACATGTTATGCTTTCAAGCACTGATTACAACTCATCAAGCAAACTATCTGCAGATTGAAGTTTACGTTTTCCGGCAATGCCTTCCTTTACCTCCGCCAAAGCGTTTCTGAGTTCTTTCATCAAGTCGCGCGGTGCATCAATGGTATCACTTCCGTCATCGGGGAAGATGCGGAAACAGCCTGCACGCGATTTTAGGACTACGTGCTCTCCTGCTTTTGCCAAATTCAGATACTTTGTCTGATTAGTGCGAAAGTCTCTTGTGCTAACTACAACCATAATTCAATATATTTGTTTACGATACAAAGAAAGTGCAAACCGAGAGCAATGAAGTTCACTTCAATTGCCGAGGTGCAGCCTGTCTTCTGCAAAGATACGCTTTTTATTGTAACAGTAATCTGAATAGCAGCCAATTAACATAACTTGGCAACCAAACTACATATACACCTTAATCCCATTCACCTCAAATATAGGAGCTGCGAAAAGAGTTTGGCTTCCTCGAAGGTAAGCATCGAGGACTCCACATCATACTCATAGGCAGACTTGTCATCTTAGAAGGTAGTGACACCGAGCGAGGTGGCGATGAAGCAGTCGAGATTGAACTTGCTCTTGGTGACACAAGTGAGGTTCGTCCACAGATATTGCATGAGGCGATGGAGTAAGCTACCAGATAACAGCATAGGAAAGATGCACAAAGTGCAGGAAAGGCGGTGCGCCACGCCTTACTCCTTTGAAAATCGGGATTGGCTACCTTTCGTTATTGACTCCCACGCCTGAGAGATTGCAAAAGCTAAAGGTGCAGATGAAGCGAAGCGTAACAGGAGGTGAAGACTGGGCTGCTGCCCACAAAGGAAAAGCCCTTGTCCTACGTTGCTTGGGCGCAAGACAAAGGCTTTACTGAAAGGCTGATTAGGAGAAGTTTCGCTTCATTGAAGTTTCATAGTCTTTGATGTCTTTACTTTTTACTAATGTCATCATCAGATTGCTTACGAAACCTTGAGCGATAAACCGAAATATTTGTGGTTACATCTTTTCCTCCTACTCGACCATATACTTTTATAGTGGCTTGTGCGATTAAGAAGCCCGACGGAAAATCTTCATCCTTCAACTTGGCAAAGTAAATGCGAAGTGTCTTATTGTCGGTATTTTTCACAGAGACACCAACCTCTTCCTCGGTGGCAGAGATATCTTTCCCCACATTGTTTTTTACTATTCCAAAACTGCAATCTAATGAATAGTTAATATTGTCGCAGTTAGTGCATGTCAGTTCTAAATCACCATCAATATAAGTATACGAATAGATGAAGTATTTCGATACCTTAGGGTAAAAAGTTATACCTATTTCTTCGGGATAATAGCTGACACTTATATATTCAGGATTAGTATTTGAAGTAGCCTTAAACAAAATGGGCGAGTCTTTCACTTCATCGCAACTGCTTAACATCACAACAGTAAGCAATGAAAATAGCATGATTAAAAACTTGTTCATATCTATAATTTATTTTGGATTCATGTTCACAAAGGTACTGTTTTTTCTCATTCATGGAGCGATGTAGCAATTATTTTTTCCGTTTTATTGCTGTCCGCCAAAACTCTAAAGAGTACAATTCCCCCGCCCTGAATCCTCTCCATAGAAGTATTTATAGTCTATCCACCTTGGGATAGACCCTCTTGCTACAAGTCTATCACATCACCGTCATCGGGTACCACTATCCCACCCTTATACTCCTGGGCAGCCTCGTCGGCATAGCGCTGGCGGCGTGTGTCAAGGTGGTCGTCTTCGGTGTGGTAGAGTATCAGATGCCGTGCTCCGAGTTCGTGGGCCACGCGTCCGGCATCGAGCGCCGTGCTGTGGCTCTTCTCATAGGGATGATAGCGGTCGCGGTCGGCATAGAGACAGAAGGCTTCGCTCATGAGCCAGTCGGCGCCTTCGGCGTAGCTGCGGCAGAGCGGGTTGTAGGGCTCGTCGCCGAGACACACCACCACCGCACCACCAGGCAGCGTGGCACGAAAACCATACTGGGGTTCCTTCTTGGAGTGGATGTCGAAACTCTGCATGCCTATGTCGCCTACATTGAAGCCGGTACCGTCGCCCACTTCGTGCATGACCACACGCTCGCCCATCAGACGGCGGTGCTTGGCCGAGAGCGTCTCGCCGCAAATCATGCTGATGACGCGCAGCACCTTGGCATGGCTGTACACATGAAACCGGCCCTCATAGCCCGCCGCCGAGAGCACCATGCGTATCACCCAGATGGTGCCCAGGATGTGGTCGGTGTGGGCATGAGTGACATACATGTGATGCAGGTCCTTGATGGCTATCCCCGCCTGCTCGAGGCGTTGCAGTATACCGTTGCCGCCGCCGGCATCGACCAGCAGGGTGGTCGTGTCGGTCTGCAGGACAAAGCAGGTGTTGTAGCACCGGGTGACGGTGGCGTGGCCGGTGCCGAGTATGACGATTCTGTTCATCTATATATCTGTTTACTTATATATAACAATGTAGGTCGCTGTCTGCCCTACACCCTTATCATTCTACGCTTTCGTCGGCGTCTTCCTCTTCAGCCTCTTCGACAGGGAGGGGCAGTCTTGCCTTGCGCTTCAGATTCTCCTTAGCACCCATTTTGATGAGTTTGCGGGCAGAGGTGGCTATGCTCTTGCCAGCAGGAGCGGTGACACCCTTAACCTCGTCAAAGGCATGGCGCGTCTTGACCAGCATGTCGTCGGCGGTCTGGAAGCGCTCATAGAAGAGCTGCACCCTATTGACCAGTTCGTTGGCAGTCTTCATGATTTCTTCCTGGTTCTCGGCCTGGCGCACCTGTCGCCAAGTCATCTCCAGCACGCGGAGCATCATATAGAGCGTCTGGCTGCCCGAGATGATTACGCCCTGGTCGTAGGCGCTCTTCCAGATGTCGGGCGCATTGGCGAGAGCGAGCTGCAGAGCACTCTCGCTGTAGATGTACATCATCACAAAGTCGAGTTTGGCCTTCCCCTTGCCGGTATATTCGTAGTAGCGTTTGGCGGCGAGTTCCTTGATGTGGTTGCGCACCGACGTGATGTGGCGCTCCAAGGCTTGGGCGCGCTCTTCGTCGGTCTCGGCGTTGTGGTAGTCCTCAAAGGCCTTGAGCGACATCTTGGCATCGATGATGACATCGCGGTTGCCGGGGAAGTGGAGGATGACATCGGGTATCATGCGGCATCCGCTGTCGTCGCCACGCAGACTCTTGCCCTGCTCATCGCGCATGGTCGTCTGCTCTTCAAACTGCACGCCCTCTTCCAGCCCCATATTCTCAAGGAGCGTACGCAGCTGGAGCTCGCCGAAATTGCCCTGCACCTTGTTTTCGCTCGTGAGCGCCTGTGCCAGCTTGTCGGCGCGCTCGCCCACCTCCTTGGCCTGACGCAGGTTCTCCTTGATGGTGGCGTCGAGCTTCACCATGCGGTCGGCCTGGTCGCGGTCGTTGCGCTCCACCGCCTCACGCATCTGCTTGAGGTTTTCGTGCAGCGGGTTGAGGATGGCCGACAGCTGCTCACTGTTCTTGGAAGTGAGCTCTTCGCTCCGCTTCTTGAGTATGGTCTCCGAGGCGGTGTTGATCTGCTCTTTGATGAGCTCGGCCTGCTGTTCCATCTGCTTCGCCTGCTGCTGGCGCATCTCGTCGAGCTGACGGCGATAGTGTTCGTCGGTCTCAGCCTTCTGCTTCTCATAGAGGGCCTTGAGCTCGGCACTCTGGCGGGCAAACTCTTCACCCATCTTCTCTGCCTGAGCCTCGAGTTCACTGCGGTGTTCCTCTTTCTGCCGGTCTATGGCAGCCTGCAGCTGTTGGGCCTGCTTGCCGTAGGTCTCGGCTTGTGTGGCATAGCGTTCACGCTCGGTGATGGCCACGCTGTGCTGCTGCCTGAGTTCTTCGGTCTGGCGCTGCAGCTGCTCTGCCTGTGCCTTCAGGGTGTCGTTCTCGGTCTGCAGGAGCATGTTGCGTGCCGCCTGCCGGCTGTTGCCTATGCGCGCCAGCACCCACACCACGACGGCTGTCGCACACACGATGATAAGAGTTTCGATGATTCCCATAATACTTGCTGTTATATGTGATACTGACAAG
>ULPR01038131.1_pt1 | contig 38683 bp, 49 predicted proteins | sample 1953681 | NCBI WGS metagenome assembly ULPR01 (sample SAMEA4835634, study PRJEB28245) | human gut metagenome | biome: gut microbiome; material: fecal sample | place: Denmark | collected 2008 | reverse complement strand
ATATCAGAGAGTTATAAATTATTCAGTAAACACTAATTATAACGGTTATTTTGGACATAATCCATTCTATCATTGTAGGGGATCTATTACAGAAATCGCTTTCGGCAAATATATAACAAATATACCAGACTATATGCAGGCTTTTTCCAACCTCGAAACGATAACACTTCATAATCCGATACCACCGAGTGTATCATCTTTTGAGTTTACGAGCGCTCAATACATGAATATGAACGTATATGTCCCCAAAGGTTCATTGGAAACATATCAACAAGCTGATGTATGGAAAAACTTTTGGGAATTACATGAGAAGGACTTGACGAGAATAGAGACTGTCGTAGCTGACGACAGTAAGACAGATAACATCATATATGACATGCAAGGCCGTAGACTTGACGCTCCGAAAGCCGGACTGAACATCATCAACGGAAAGAAAGTGATGATAAGGAAATAAGGAACAGACGAACCTTCTTGTTATGCTCTTGGCTGCGGGCTGCGAGCATAACAAGAAGAATGATGATTGCCAAACAAAAAAAAGAAGCTTGTCCTCTTTGTACGGACAGGCTTCTTTTTTGTCAGGCATATCAATTCATATCACCGACAATCTATAACATCTTAAATATAATCCATCCGGGCTTTGAAGTGATATATGCTCACCCGATAAATATATTAGGGATGCATAACTTCAAATATCGGAAGGATATTGAATATCAATCCACTTCTAAACAAATTTTGCTTAAACCAAGCACGAATCGATTATTTTGTGCCGTCTTCTCAATAATAAAGTGTAACTTTACAAGTTGATAACAGAATGTTCGTGTTGTCTTACAAACAATTGTCGTAACAATGGATATAAAGACTCTGATAGCAGAATGTACTGCATACGATTTCAAGTTGATGCTTGAAGAAAAGAAGCCTAAGAGTTGGTTGAAGAGCGTGAGCGCTTTCGCCAATGGCTTGGGCGGCTCCCTTTTCTTTGGCATAGATAATGATGGCATTATCAGAGGTCTTGATAATGTACAGAATGTTTGCGAAGCTATCAGTAGTAAGATTCGCGATTACATGGATCCTTTACCAGAGGTTGAAATGACTCCTCATGTTGTAGATGGTTTACCCATCTTACAACTCAAAGTAAATGCAGGACATTATACCCCATATTACTACGTTGGCGATGGTCAGCGTGTTGCTTTTGTCCGTATTGGAGACGAAAGTGTTCCTGCAACGGCTGAACAAATGGTGCGATTGGTACTGAAAGGCTCAAACAAAACTTTCGATTCTCTACATACAGATTATAAATCGGAAGACTTTTCCTTTACGATATTGGCAAATGCGTTCAAAGACCGCATCAAACAAGATTGGAACAAGAAGTTTCTTTTGTCATTTGGATTTGTAACTGGCACAGGAAATCTTACAAATGCAGGTGCGTTGTTTGCCGATGACTGTCCATTGTGGCAATCCCGACTATATTGCACTCGATGGAACGGAAAGGAAAAGGGTGATGCCATCAACGATGCTGAATTTACAGGGAACGTCCTCATGTTGCTTCGTGAAGCTATGAACTTTGTGAAATCCAACACAAAGAAAGGCTGGGAGAAGTTACCTGATGGACGAAAGAACAAGCCTGAATATGCAGAACGTGCCATCCTTGAAACAATGGTAAACCATTTCATCCACCGTGACTATACAGTGATGGGGAGTGAGGTGCACCTTGATATCTATGATGACCGCCTCACTGTGACATCCCCTGGAGGAATGTACAATGGCATGCTGATTCAGGATTTAGACATAGCAGATGTTTCTTCCGAAAGACGCAATCCCATACTTGCCAATGTCATGGCCCAGTTGGACTATATGGAGAAACGTGGCAGTGGACTTACGCGAATCTGCAATGAGACAAAGGCGTTGTATGGATATAGGGATGAACTGAAACCTGTATTTAAATCCACTCCAACCCAATTCCAAACCACAATATTTGCTTCCTCCGACGCCACGAATGTCGGAGATAATGTCGGAGACGTGCCGGAGACAAAACTCACTGAACGTCAGCAGAAAATAATGAATCTCATCAAAGAGTCTCCGACAATTAGTGGCCGACAAATGTCGGAGATATTGTCGGTGAGCCAACGTACTGTAGAACGGGACTTATCCGCTTTGCAGAAGAACGGAATTCTGAAGCATGAAGGCAAGGATAATGATGGGGTATGGATAGCTTTGATATATGAATAGACTCGGAGAATTACAGAATATTTGACCAACGCGAATTACGATGGCTAAAGATAACACATAGCCGCAAAATATATAAATCTGTCTGACGAATTGAAACTGTTGACACTTAGGCTGTCACAACCGGTCGTGCCCATACGTCAGGGGCAACATTGTAGGAGTTTATATATCCATAAAGCTATCATAGGTACAAACACAACAGCATAAGACTTCTATATCCTCCCGCTCCATTTACATTTATTATATTACACATTCCTAAAACCCCATAAACATTCTTACAGAATGACGGGACGGTGATTGATTATCGCGGAGAATGACTATATTTGTGGCGTTAACCCCTAAAGACGTATGATTATGAAGAGAAGTTTTCTGGAAGCATTGGAGAACCGCAGAAGTTATTACAGACTGTGGGACAAGTCGCCGGTGAGCGACAAGGAAATTGTGGAAATGCTGAACAAGGTGATCACACACGTGCCTTCAGCATTCAACTCTCAGTCCACACGCATGGTGCTCTTGCTCGGTGAGCATCACCGGAGGCTGTGGGACATAGTGAAAACGGAACTGAAGAAAATCGTATCGCCGGAGGCTATCAAAGGTACGGAAAGGAAGATTGACAACGGTTTCCGTTCGGGATACGGCACGGTTTTGTTCTACGAAGACCGTACGGTCGTGACTCAGCTGCAACGCGAAAATCCGTTGTACCGTGACCGTTTCCCCACTTGGTCACAGCATACCTCGGGCATGCACCAGCTGGCCGTGTGGACCATGCTGGAGGACATGGGCTTCGGGGCTTCATTGCAGCACTACAATCCGATTATCGACTGTGCCGTGCGCAAGGAGTGGAACATCAGCGGAGCATGGGAGCTGATAGCGCAGATGCCTTTCGGCTCACCCGCCGAAGACATGCTCCACAAGACTTTCATGCCAGTGGAGGAGCGGGTGATCACGTTCGGATGTCAGTGACGGTGCTTCTTTCCGCCGATGATGAAATGCCGGCGGCGAAACAATAACCGCCGGCATTAGTGTACCATTCCCCAAAAAGAGATCGCCGAAAAAAGCATTTTCATTGAATATACCTGATTGAGAGTAAAAGAAAGTTACGGAATCATGGTATTGTCACAATAAAAATGTTTACCTTTGTAAACTTATAATTATATTAATAACAACATTGAATGAATATGAAACAGTATGTAAAACCCAAAATAGAAGTCATTACGCTGGAAAGCCCGACTCATCTACTTAGTGCATCATCAGGAAACGATCCGACAATGCGCAGTGGCACACCAATCAATTATCAATATATTGAAGACACAGAATCCTTATCAAAGTCTCACGGAAGAATGACGCTGTGGGATTATGACGAAGATTAACCGGAAACGATTCTGCGTATCTCCATGGAATACACACGTATCCCCATCATTTAAACGCCCCCAAAAAAGTATCTGCAGTCTCTATGGCTCAGCAGATTATCGCAACTGATTTATCGTAGCGGATTTGGATAGGCAAATCCGCTACGATAATATCCCGGCATGACATAGATAAACAGAAGGCCATATCAAAATCAGGTTCATACACAAATATATCGCTATTTGGACATGAACCTGATTTTGACATGGTTCTCCGTGATTTGAATTGCTGTCGTACGCTGACAGAGACAATCCCACTTAAAAGCGGCAAAAAAGAAACGGGTTCAACCGATCTGATGACCAGTTGAACCCGTCTTATCGGATTCGCTAAGAATTCTGATTATTCAGCCTTAGGAGCCTCCTCTACTGCGGGCGTCTCTGCAGCTGTCTCAGCTACGGGTGCCTCAGCAGCCTCTGCCTTGGTAGACTTGCGGGAACGGCGTGTGGCCTTCTTCTTCGTTGTTGTCTTAGCCATGTTCTCGTCGAAGTCAACGAGCTCAATGAAGCAGATAGGAGCAGCATCGCCCTGACGTGTGCCGAGCTTGATGATGCGGGTATAGCCACCGGGACGGTCGCCTACCTTTGCTGCCACTTCTCCGAAGAGTTCCTTCAGCGCGAACTTGTTCTGCAGATAGCTGAACACGACGCGGCGTGAATTGGTGGAATCATCCTTAGAGCGTGTGATCAGGGGCTCTACATACTTCTTCAGGGCCTTGGCCTTGGCGAGGGTCGTAGTGATTCTTTTGTGCATAATCAGCGAGATGGCCATGTTTGCGAGCATAGCCTCACGGTGAGATGCAGTACGACCCAGATGGTTGAATTTCTTATTGTGTCTCATTTTTGTTATTCTTTATCTAATTTGTACTTAGAAATGTCGGTTCCAAACGACAGATTCAGACTCTCGAGCAAATCATCAAGCTCAGTGAGCGATTTCTTACCGAAGTTGCGGAACTTCAAGAGGTCTGTCTTGTTGTACTGAACCAAGTCGCCAAGGGTGACAACGTCGGCTGCCTTGAGGCAGTTGAGGGCACGGACGCTGAGGTTCATGTCCACGAGACGGGTCTTGAGCAACTGGCGCATGTGCAGCACTTCCTCATCAAACTCCTGATTGCCGTCGATATCTGTATTTTCGAGAGTGATCTTCTCGTCAGAGAACAGCATGAAGTGATAGATGAGAATCTTGGCAGCTTCCTTCAGCGCATCTTTCGGGTGAATGGAACCATCCGTCGTGACTTCAATGACGAGCTTGTCGTAGTCAGTCTTCTGCTCGACACGATAAGGCTCAACAGTGTACTTCACGTTGCGGATAGGAGTGTAAATAGAATCGATTGGAATTACGTTCACATCGGTGCAGAACTCGCGATTTTCATCTGCGGGCACGTATCCGCGACCTTTGTTAATGGTAAGATCAATCTGCATTGAAGCTTTGGAGTCTAAATGACAAATCACTAAATCCGGGTTTAACACTTCAAATCCAGTCAGATACTTACCGATATCACCAGCCTTGAACTCTGTGGAATTCTCAACAGTGATACTGACTTTTTCGTTCTCGAACTCTTCTACTACTTGCTTGAATCTCACCTGCTTGAGATTCAAGATCATGTTGGTTACATCCTCCTTTACACCGGAAACTGATGAAAACTCATGCTCAACACCCGCAATGCGGATTGTGTTGATGGCATAGCCTTCGAGCGATGAAAGAAGAATGCGGCGCAGGGAGTTACCGATTGTAACACCGAAGCCAGGCTCCAACGGACGAAATTCGAACTTGCCGAACTTGTCGTTGGCCTCCAACATTACGACTTTATCAGGTTTTTGAAATGCTAATATCGCCATTAATTCAATGATTTATTTAGAGTACAACTCAACGATTAACTGCTCCTTAATGTTCTCAGGGATGTCGGCACGCTCCGGCTTGTGCAGGAACTTACCGCTCTTTGTGGTCTCGTCCCACTCAATCCAAGGATACTTGCTGTGGTTGAATCCTGCAAGTGCTGCCTCGATGACTTCGAGAGACTTTGACTTCTCGCGAACAGCTACGATCTGGCCGGGCTTAACGGCATAAGAAGGTATGTTGACAACCTGACCGTCCACCGTGATATGCTTGTGGCCAACGAGCTGACGGGCAGCTGCACGTGTGGGAGCGATACCCAGACGGAACACTACGTTGTCCAGACGGCACTCAAGGTTCTGAAGGAGCACCTCACCGGTGATACCGTCAGCCTTGGCTGCCTTCTCGAACATATTGCGGAACTGACGCTCAAGTACTCCGTATGTATACTTGGCCTTTTGCTTCTCTGCCAGCATGACACCGTACTCAGAAGTCTTTCTGCGACGGTTGTTGCCATGCTGTCCGGGAGGGAAGTTTCTCCGGGACAAAACTTTGTCTGCGCCGAAAATGGGTTCGCCAAAACGACGCGCAATCTTTGATTTCGGTCCTATATATCTTGCCATAATTATTATGCTTTAAACTTGTTTCAACAACATTGTGTGTACTTGAGATTATACTCTTCTTCTCTTCGGAGGACGGCAACCGTTGTGCGGCAGCGGAGTAACGTCGACAATCTCCATAACCTCGATGCCGGCACCATGGACGGCACGGATTGCAGACTCACGGCCGTTACCCGGACCCTTAACGTATGCCTTCACCTTGCGCAAGCCGAGATCGAAAGCGACCTTTGCACAATCCTCTGCTGCCATCTGAGCAGCATAGGGAGTGTTCTTCTTTGAACCGCGGAATCCCATCTTGCCGGCAGATGACCAAGAGATAACCTGACCTTCGCCATTGGCCAAAGACACGATAATATTGTTGAAAGAGCTATGAACGTGAAGCTGTCCGATAGCATCAACCTTTACATTTCTTTTCTTTGAAGTGACTGTTTTCTTTGCCATAATTCCAAATTCTTAATGTGTTATTAATTATTTAGTGGCCTTCTTCTTGTTAGCAACAGTCTTCTTCTTACCCTTACGTGTACGAGCATTGTTCTTTGTGCTCTGACCGCGAACGGGAAGACCGTTACGATGACGAACTCCACGATAGCAACCAATATCCATCAGTCGCTTGATATTCAACTGGATCTCTGAACGGAGATCTCCTTCCACCTTGAATTCAGCGCCGATAATTTCACGGATTTTGGCTGCCTGATCGTCAGTCCACTCGCTGACCTTCAGGTCGCGGCTCACGCCGGCCTTATCCAATATCTTTGCTGAACTACTTCGACCTATACCGTAGATATAAGTCAATGCGATTTCGCCACGCTTCTCCTGGGGCAAATCTACTCCAACAATTCTTATTGCCATTTGTTAATGAATAAAATAATTAAAAAATGTTTGATTGATAATTAACCCTGACGCATCTTGTACTTAGGGTTCTTCTTGTTGATAACGAACAGACGTCCCTTGCGACGTACAATCTTGCAGTCGGCGTTACGTCTCTTCAATGATGCTCTTGTCTTCATATTATGTCTATCGTTTATTTGTATCTAAACACAATTCTACCCTTTGTCAAATCGTAGGGACTCATCTCTACCTTCACCTTGTCGCCGGGGAGAATCTTAATATAGTGCATTCTCATTTTACCTGATATATGCGCTATTATCTGTACTCCATTCTCAAGTTCTACACGAAACATCGCATTTGACAGCGATTCTATGATTGTTCCGTCCTGCTCTATAGCGGATTGCTTTGCCATACTTAATATAAATTTCCTTCTAAACGTTCTAATTCCTCAAACGAAGATAAAATCTCTGCTTTCCCCTTACGGATTGCTATTGTATGCTCGAAATGAGCGGCCGGCTTACCGTCTAACGTCCGAATCGTCCATTTGTCCGGCATAAGCCCTATGGCCCTGTTTCCCATCGTCACCATCGGCTCGATGGCAATGCACATTCCTGCTTTCAATAAGACGCCATTGCCGCGTCTGCCGTAATTGGGGACCTGCGGATCCTCGTGCATGTCCTTTCCTATACCATGACCGGTCAGTTCCCGGACTATGCCATAACCTTGCTTTTCACAATGTTCCTGAACCGCACTTCCTATATCACCAAGATGATTACCTGCGACAGCCTTGCTTATACCAAGATATAGAGACTCTTTTGTCGTACGAAGCAAGGCGCGTGTCTCTTCTGAAACCTCACCGACACAGAATGTGTAGCAAGAATCTCCGTTGAAACCGTCAAGCACAGCGCCACAATCTATCGAAATAATATCTCCATCTTTCAGCACTGTCTTGTCATCAGGTACCCCATGCACAACAACTTCATTTACCGAAGTGCAAATGCTTGCGGGAAACGGCTCTCCAAATGGATTGGGAAATCCCTTGAATGTCGGAACAGCCCCATTGTCTCTTATGAAACTATCCGCAATTTCATCCAGTTGGAGAGTCGTCACTCCTGGCTTTATATGCTTTGCCAATTCGCCAAGCGTTCTGCTCACAAGCAGATTGGCCCGACGCATCAGCTCTATCTCATCTTCTGTCTTCAGAAATATATTCATCTCCGAAGCAAAACATTAATATGCAGCTACACCGCCACGTCCGTGAACACGTCCGGAATTGAGAAGTCCGTCATAATGACGCATCATCAGATGACTCTCAATCTGCTGCAGTGTGTCAAGCACGACACCAATGAGAATCAGCAATGATGTTCCTCCAAAGAACTGTGAGAACGCATCCTGCACATTGAGCAGTCCTGCAAGAGCTGGCATTATAGCAATGAATGCTATAAAGAACGAGCCGGGAAGCGTAATACGTGACATCACATCGTCAATATAGTCTGCGGTGTCCTTACCCGGCTTCACACCGGGAATAAATCCGTTATTACGTTTCATGTCCTCTGCCATCTGGGTCGGATTGAGCGTTATGGCCGTATAGAAATAAGTAAAACCTATAATCAATGCGGCAAACACAATATTATACGACCAGCTATGGTGATCCATCAGCGAACGGACGAACCACGGAGAGTTCTCCGATGCAGAATACTGCACGATAGCCAATGGAATGAACATGATAGCCTGAGCAAAAATGATAGGCATCACATTCGCAGCAAACAATTTCAATGGTATATACTGACGTGCACCTCCATACTGCTTGTTGCCTACAACACGCTTGGCATACTGCACAGGTATCTTACGGGTGCCCTGCACCAGAAGAATAGCTGCGCATACCACTGCGAGCAGGACGAGAATTTCAACGAGGAACATAATCAGTCCACCACCTGTTACGGCAGTGAAACGTGATCCGACCTCCTGAATAAACGCCTGTGGCAGACGGGCTATGATACCAATCATAATTATAAGAGAGATACCATTGCCTATGCCCTTATCCGTAATGCGCTCACCCAACCAAAGGATGAACATACTCCCCGCAGCAAGAATGATTGTGGCTGTAAACAGGAATACAGTCCAGGAAATGCCTGTTGCCAAAGCATTTCCCGCCTGCATTCTTAGATTTATCAGATAACTCGGAGCCTGGAACAGCAGGATTCCCACCGTCAGCCAACGAGTATACATGCTAATCTTTTTACGGCCGCTTTCGCCCTCACGCTGCATCTTCTGGAAATAAGGCACAGCGACAGCAAGAAGCTGCATAACGATAGAAGCTGAGATGTAAGGCATTATTCCCAATGCGAATATTGAAGCATTGGAAAATGCACCACCAGAGAACATGTCCAGAAGTGACATCAAACCACCCTGGGTCTGCGACTGAAGTTTTGCCAACATGGACGGATTGATGCCGGGAAGCACCACAAACGATCCAAACCGGTAAATTGTCACGAAAAGGAGAGTTATGAGGATGCGCTGGCGCAAATCCTCAACCTTCCATATGTTCTTCAGTGTCTCAATTAACTTCTTCATTTTCTTAGATTATTGTTGCGTTACCACCTACAGCTTTAATAGCTTCTTCAGCTTTCTTTGAGAAGGCGTTAGCCTCTACGTCAATCTTTGCAGTCAGCTCACCGTTGCCGAGCACTTTGACAAGTTCCTTGCCGTTGGTGAGACCTGCTGCCACAAGCTCTGCAATACCGATTTTAGCAAGGCCCTTCTGCTCTGCCATCTTCTGCAGTGTAGACAAATTGACTGCAAAATACTCCTTGTGGTTGATGTTCTTGAAGCCAGACTTCGGAACACGGCGCTGCAGAGGCATCTGACCTCCTTCAAAACCAATCTTCTTCTTGTAACCGGATCTGGCCTTTGCACCCTTGTGTCCACGGGTAGAAGTTCCACCGAGACCGGAACCCGGTCCGCGGCCGATTCTGCGACGTGAGTGTGTAGAACCTTCTGCCGGTTTTAAATTATGTAATTTCATAATCGAATCTGTTTTTAATTTGAATAAATTAGTCTATTACGGTCACTAAATGATGAACCTTGCGAACCATACCGCGAACGGAAGGAGTATCTTCCTTTTCCACGACCTGAGCAATCTTGCGGAGTCCTAACGCCTCAAGAGTGCGCTTCTGGTCTGCTGGAGCACCAATCTTACTTTTAATCTGCTTGATCTTAATTGTTGCCATATTCAAACCTCCTTATCCTCTAAAAACTTTATCCATGCTGATACCACGTGTACCTGCGATTGTATATGCATCTCTCATCTGGCTCAGGGCAAGGATAGTAGCCTTTACCAAGTTGTGAGGGTTGGAAGAGCCCTTAGACTTGGCCAGCACATCCGTGATACCGACGCTGTCAAGCACGGCACGCATAGCACCACCGGCAACAAGACCGGTACCGGCTGCAGCGGGACGCATGAACACCTGTGCACCACCGAAACGTGCCTCCATCTCGTGAGGGATTGTTCCTTTAAGTACAGGCACCTTGATAAGGTTTTTCTTTGCTGCCTCTACACCCTTGGCGATAGCTGCTGTAACTTCACCAGCCTTACCGAGTCCCCAGCCGATGACACCGTTACCGTCACCGACAACGACAATAGCTGCAAATGTAAAAGTGCGACCTCCCTTTGTCACTTTCGTAACACGGTTAATAGCAACCAATCTGTCTTTTAACTCAACGTCACTATTTATTTTAACTTTGTTCATTGCCATAATCGTTTAAAAATTAAGTCCACCCTTACGTGCAGCGTCAGCCAGCTGCTTTACACGGCCATGATACAGGTAACCATTGCGGTCGAAGACAACGGCTGTAACACCAGCCTCCAGTGCCTTCTTGGCAACGAGTTCACCGACTTTTTCAGCCTGCTGTATCTTCGGCATAGCCTCAAGACCGAGTGAAGAAGCAGAAGCAATGGTCTTGCCCTCCTGGTCATTGATAACCTGAGCATAAATCTGCTTGTTGCTGCGGAATACGCTCATACGCGGACGCTCGGCAGTACCGAACACGCTCTTACGAATTCTGTATTTGATCTTTATTCGTCTTTCTACTTTCTTTGTTGTCATAATCGTAAATTATTAAAGTTACTTAGCTGAAGCTGTCTTACCAGACTTTCTGCGGATAACCTCGCCTTGGAACAATACGCCCTTACCCTTATAAGGCTCAGGTTTACGGAAAGAACGAATTTTTGCACAAATAAGTCCCAGCAACGCCTTGTCGCAAGACTCAAGGATAATGATGGGGTTCTGGTTTCTCTCAGACTTTGTCTCAACCTTCACCTCAGCCGGAAGCTGAATGAAAATCGGGTGAGTGTAACCGAGAGAGAACTCGATAAGGTTGCCCGTATTGGAAACACGATAACCTACACCCACGAGCTCAAGCACTTTCTTGTAACCTTCGCTCACGCCGACAACCATGTTGTTCACAAGCGCACGGTAGAGGCCGTGGAAAGCCTGCTTCTGCTTGTAGTTGACAGGGTTGTTCTCATCTATCTCAAATACAATATGACCGTCAGCTATCTTAACGATGATTGAGGGATCTACCTTCTGTGAAAGCTCTCCCTTGGGACCCTTTACGCTTACCACGCCGTCAGCACCCTGAGCAACTGTAACTCCCGCAGGAATACTAATTGGCAATTTTCCTATTCTTGACATACTTGAATCCTCCAATTAATATACGTAGCAAAGAACCTCACCGCCAATTTTCAGCGCAGAAGCCTCTTTGTCTGTCATTACACCTTTGGATGTAGATAATATTGCAATACCTAATCCGTTAATTACTCTCGGCATGTCCTTGTAACCAGTGTACTTGCGAAGACCTGGTGTAGACACTCTCTTAAGGCACTTGATTGCGTTTGCCTTTGTAGCGGGATCATACTTCAAAGCTACTTTGATTGAACCCTGAGGGCCATCCTCGATGAACTTGTAGTTCAGGATGTATCCCTTCTCGAAGAGGATCTTCGTAATCTCCTTCTTCAAGTTTGAAGCCGGAACCTCCACAACACGGTGATGAGCCATGATTGCGTTTCTCAACCTCGTCAGATAATCTGCTATTGGATCTGTCATAAAAATAAATGTTTAATTAATCGGGACTACCCCGACAATATTAAAAAATAATGTTCTTTTGCTCCAGTCGGTTACCAGCTTGCCTTCTTTACACCGGGTATCAGACCGCTTGATGCCATCTCACGGAACTGAATACGTGAAAGACCGAACTGACGCATATATCCTTTCGGACGGCCAGTGATCTTGCAGCGGTTGTGCAGACGGATAGGATTGGCGTTCTTGGGTATGCTCTGCAACTTGCGTGCAGCCTCATAAGCCTCTGCCGGGTCCTCTGTTGTTGCGATAACCTTCTTCAATGCTGCGCGTTTCTCAGCGTAACGAGCTACAAGCTTTGCACGCTTTACCTCGCGAGCTTTCATTGATTCCTTTGCCATATCTATTAATCCTTTTTAGCGTTCTTAAACGGCAGGCCGAATGCCTTCAGCAGTGCATATCCCTCTTCGTCTGTGCGTGCAGATGTAACGAACGTGATGTTCATACCCTGTATACGGTCTACAGCGTCGATATTGATTTCCGGGAAAATAATCTGCTCCTGAATACCAAGAGTGTAGTTTCCACGGCCATCAAACTTGCTTTCAATACCCTTGAAGTCACGGATACGGGGGAGAGCGATGCGCACGAGCTTCTCAAGGAACTCATACATACGCTCACGACGCAGTGTCACCATAACGCCGATAGGCATCTTCTTGCGGAGCTTGAAGTTGGCAATATCCTTCTTTGAATATGTTGCCACTGCCTTCTGGCCGGTGATTGCAGAAATCTCGTTGATGGCAACATCAATTATCTTCTTGTCCTGTGTTGCATCTCCCAGACCCTGGTTGATAACAATCTTCTTCAGTACAGGAACCTGCATCTTTGAAGTATAGTTGAACTGCTTCTCCAATGCCGGAGCAATCTGCTCCTTATAGGTTTTCTTGAGTTGTGCTGTATTCATTATTTGATTTCCTCCCCTGATTTTTTAGCGATACGAACTTTCTTACCGTCTTCCGTCTTCTTGAAGCCCACACGTGTCGGCTCACCGCTCTTCGGGTCAACAAGACTCAGATTGGAGATATGTATCGGAGCCTCCTGCTTCACGATACCACCCTGAGGGTTCTTCGCTGAGGGCTTGGTGCTCTTTGACACCATGTTCACGCCCTCAACGATAGCACGCTGTTCTTCAACAAGCACCTTGAGCACCTTATGGGGTGCGGGATACTTGCCATTTTGGCCCTTTCTGTCCTTGCTGTTTCCTGCAACGACAAGCACCATATCGTCTTTCTTTATTTTCAACTTACTCATTTCTTGTCTCTTTATTAAATATTTAAAGAACCTCAGGTGCCAAAGAAACGACCTTCATATTAACGGCACGCAACTCACGGGCCACCGGACCGAAGATACGGCTACCGCGGAGTTCACCGGCATTGTTCAGCAATACACAAGCATTGTCGTCAAAGCGGATATATGAGCCATCTGCGCGACGAATTTCCTTCTTTGTGCGAACAATCAGAGCCTTCGATACTGCACCCTTTTTCAAATCACTTGACGGGATAACGTTCTTGACAGCAACGACAATCACGTCACCGACACTTGCATAACGGCGGCGGGTACCACCCAGCACACGGATGCAGAGAGCCTCGCGTGCACCGCTGTTATCACATACTGTAAGTCTTGATTCTGCTTGTATCATAATTACTTAGCTTTTTCAACAATTTGAACTAATCTCCATCTCTTTGTCTTGCTCAAAGGACGGGTTTCCATAATGAGTACGGTATCGCCGACATTAGCCTCGTTCTTCTCATCATGTGCGTGGTACTTCTTCGTCTTCTGCACGAACTTACCGTAAATCGGGTGCATCTCCTTGAACTTAGCGGCAATAACAATGGTCTTATCCATCTTGTTGCTCACGACAACACCCTGTCTTGTCTTTCTTAAATTTCTTGTTTCCATCTGGCCCATTATTATTTGTTAAGTTCTCTCTGACGGAGTTCAGTCTTCATACGTGCTATATCACGACGTGTAGCCTTAATCTCTGATGGATTTTCCAGCGGAGTGATTGAGTGGTTCAACTTCATCTGGTTGTACTTTGCAACCTCCTCGCCAATCTTCTCGACCAATTCTTTGGTTTCGAGTTCTTTAACTTCTTTAATCTTCATAAATTAAGCGTTTTTATCGTAATCACGTCTAACAACAAACTTTGTCTTCACAGGCAGTTTCTGTGCAGCAAGGCGGAGAGCCTCTTTTGCGATGTCAAACGAAACGCCTTCCACTTCAAAGAGGATACGGCCAGGAGTTACAGGTGCAACCCATCCTGCGGGATCTCCCTTTCCCTTACCCATTCGCACGTCAGCAGGCTTGCGGGTGATGGGTTTGTCCGGGAATATGCGGATCCACACCTGACCCTCACGCTGCATGTAGCGGTTGACAGCCACACGGGCTGCCTCTATCTGACGGCTGTCGAGCCACTTGGCCTCAAGAGTCTTGATGCCGAATGAGCCGAAAGCCAGCTGTGTACCTCTGTGGGCGTTGCCTTTGTTGCCACGACCATCTTGAGGTCTTCTATATTTTACTCTCTTAGGTTGTAACATGATAGCTTCTTACTTTAAAACGTTTATTACTTCTTCTTATTACGGAACTTTCTGCCACCATTGTTGCCACCGTTAGGACGGTTGCTACCCTTCTCCTGTGTAAAGTTGGGAGCAAGGTCACGCTTTCCGTAGACTTCGCCACGGCAAATCCATACCTTGATACCCAGCAGACCCACTTTCGTAAGGGCTTCTGCCTGACAGAAATCAATGTCTGCGCGGAATGTATGAAGAGGAGTGCGTCCTTCCTTGTACATTTCCTTACGGGCCATTTCGGCACCGTTCAGACGTCCTGTAATTTGAATCTTGACACCTTCGGCGCCGGCGCGCATCGTGTTGGCTACAGCCATCTTGATTGCACGGCGGTAGGCAATCTTGCCTTCCACCTGACGTGCGATGTTGTTAGCTACGATTGTTGCGTCGAGCTCAGGCTTCTTCACTTCATAGATGTTGATCTGGATGTCCTTGTCGTAGAGTTTCTTCAACTCCTCCTTGAGCTTGTCAACATCCTGTCCGCCCTTACCAATGACAATACCCGGACGAGCCGTGCAGATAGTAATGGTAACCAGCTTCAGCGTACGCTCGATGACGATACGAGAGACACTGGCCTTCTCCAGACGCTTGTTAAGGTACTTGCGGATTTTCTGGTCTTCAACCAGATTATCTCCGAAGTCTTTGCCTCCAAACCAATTTGAATCCCAACCTCTGACTATTCCAAGACGGTTGCTTATCGGATTAACTTTCTGTCCCATTCTACTTAGTTATTTATCATTAGTTTTAGCATCAACAAACAGAGTCACGTGGTTGGAACGCTTACGGATTCTATATCCACGTCCCTGAGGTGCAGGTCTCATACGCTTCAAAGTAACGCCTTCATCAACGAAGACCTTTGTGATATAAAGTTCACCGGCCTCAGCCTTGCGATCATTCTTGGCTTCCCAGTTGGCGATGGCCGAACGGAGAAGTTTCTCTACGTCAGCAGAAGCGGCCTTCTTTGAGAATCTCAGCACACCAAGTGCGCGGTTCACCTCCATGCCGCGAATCATATCCACGACATAGCGCATCTTGCGCGGAGAAGAAGGAACGCCTTTCAGCTTAGCAAAATACTGTGTTTTAAGAGCTGCCTTTCTTTCTTCAGCCTTAATATGTTTTCTTGCTCCCATTATTATATTCTTTTAATTTCTGGTGAATTTACCTGTCTTACTTCTTGTTGCCTGCGTGGCCACCGAAACGACGTGTAGGAGAGAACTCGCCGAGCTTGTGTCCCACCATGTTCTCGGTAATGTAGACAGGGATAAATTTGTTTCCGTTATGAACTGCAACCGTATGTCCCACGAAGTCCGGGGAAATCATTGAAGCTCTGGCCCAAGTCTTTACAACTGTCTTCTTGCCGCTCTCATTCATGGCGAGAATCTTCTTCTCAAGCGACACGTTGATATATGGACCTTTTTTTAATGAACGACTCATAATTTCACTTAGTTAACTTGATTACTTACTTGCTCTTTCGATAATGTACTTATTAGAAAGCTTCTTAGGTGCACGTGTCTTGAGACCCTTTGCGTACAAGCCCTTACGTGAGCGCGGGTGACCTCCAGACTGACGGCCTTCACCACCACCCATCGGGTGATCAACAGGGTTCATGACAACACCACGGTTGTGAGGACGACGGCCGAGCCAGCGTGAGCGTCCGGCCTTACCCGACTGCTCCAGAGCGTGGTCTGAGTTGCCGACGCTACCCACCGTAGCCTTACATGCGCTAAGAATCTTGCGAGTTTCTCCTGAAGGGAGCTTAATCACGCAGTAGCTGCCCTCACGAGATGTCAACTGAGCGAAATTGCCTGCCGAACGAACGAGCAGCGCGCCCTGACCCGGACGTAATTCGATGTTGTGAATCACGGTTCCGACGGGGATGTTTGCGAGGGGAAGCGTATTACCAATCTCAGGCACCGCCTCGGCTCCAGACATCACGGTTGCGCCAACTTGCAATCCATTGGGAGCAATGATATAACGTTTCTCACCATCAGCGTAAAACAACAAAGCGATACGAGCCGAACGGTTCGGATCGTATTCGATTGTCTTTACCACTGCTGGAACACCATCCTTCTCTCGCTTGAAGTCGATCAGACGATACTTCCTCTTGTGACCGCCGCCGCGATAGCGGACTGTCATCTTACCGGTGTTGTTTCGACCGCCGGTAGAACGTTTACCGTAAACGAGAGACTTTTCTGGCACGGATGCAGTAATTTCCTCGAACGTGCCAATAATCTTGTGTCTTTGACCCGGAGTTACCGGTTTGAACTTACGTACTGCCATTTTTTATTATTGTATATTGCTATAAAAATCTATAGTATCGCCCTCCTTGAGAGTGACGATTGCCTTCTTGAACGCGTTCTTCTGTCCCTTGATGAGACCGGCTTTCGTATAGCGCGCAGAGCGTTTTCCGGCATAACTGATCGTATTCACACCGATGACCGTAACATTATACAGCTTCTCGATTTCGTTCTTTATCTCGATCTTGTTAGCCTCAGGCTTAACGATGAAGCCATACTTGGGAGTTGCCTTCTTCGTTCTTTCCTCGCCCTTCTTCGACTTTACCCTATAAGTTCTGTCAACAGAAGACTTGTCTGTGATTTTGGTCATCTTCTCAGTGACCAATGGTTTTATTATAAATGCCATATCGTTTTGTCTCCTTTATTTTGTTAAGATACCGTCGATTGTCTTCAGCGAGTTCTCCGTTATCACGAGCACGTCAGCATTCAAAACCTTATAGGCATTGATGCCGGATGCAAGCATAACTTCAGTGCGCTGCAAATTACGAGCCGACAAATATACGTTTTTATTTGATTCCGGCAAAACAAAAAGCGCTTTACGGCCCTCGACTTTGAGATTTTTAGCAATATTTACAAATTCTTTAGTTTTGGGAGCCTCCATTGTGAAGTCTTCCACTACTACGATTGCATTTTCCTGAGCCTTATAGGACAGGGCGCTCTTGCGGGCGAGAACCTTCACTTTCTTATTCAGTTTGAAGCGGTAGTCGCGGGGCTTGGGACCGAACACGCGGCCTCCACCTACGAGCACAGGTGAGTTGATGTCACCGCGGCGTGCACCGCCGCCGCCCTTCTGACGGCCGAGCTTGCGTGTAGAACCGGAAACCTCACTTCTCTCCTTTGATTTGTGTGTACCCTGACGCTGGTTAGCGAGATACTGCTTGACGTCCAGATAAAGAACGTGGTCATTGGGCTCGATTCCGAAGATAGCCTCGTTCAGCTCTATCTTTCTTCCGGTCTCCTGACCATTGATATTCAATACGTTGATTTCCATTATTTCTCAATTAATACAGTTGAACCATTGCAACCGGCAACGCTACCCTTGACAAGGATGAGGTTGTGCTCCGGTATCACTTTTAACACTTTGAGGTTCTGAGTCGTCACTCTTTCGTTACCCATGTGTCCACCCATGCGCATGCCCTTGAAGACCTTTGCGGGATAAGAGCAGGCACCGATTGAACCCGGCTTGCGTGCGCGGTCGTCCTGACCGTGAGTGCTCTGGCCGACACCGCCGAAACCATGACGCTTCATTACGCCCTGGAAACCTTTACCCTTAGAGGTTCCGACAACGTCCACGAACTGTGTATCACTGAAAATATCGACAGTGATGGTGTCACCGAGGTTATATTCCTCGTCAAACTTGAACTCGGCCAAGTGGCTCTTCGGTGTTGTTCCGGCCTTCTTGAAGATTCCGAGCATAGGCTTGGTGGTATTCTTCTCCTTAGCCTCGCCGAAACCCAGCTGAACAGCCTTGTAACCGTCTTTCTCGACGGTCTTTACCTGTGTAACAACACAAGGACCAGCTTCGATAACAGTGCACGGTACGTTCTTACCGTCGGCACTGAAAACGGATGTCATTCCGATTTTTCTTCCAATTAATCCTGGCATTTCAATTACTTATTTTAAAAATCAATGTTGTATTTTATACGTTTTTGCTTTTGGTTCTTCTGCTACTATACCTTGATTTCCACTTCAACACCGCTGGGGAGTTCGAGTTTCATCAGTGCGTCTACAGTCTTTGCGGTAGAGCTGTAGATGTCAATCAGACGCTTGTAGTCTGAGAGCTGGAACTGCTCACGTGCTTTCTTGTTTACGAACGTACTGCGGTTTACAGTATAGATACGCTTGTGTGTAGGCAATGGAATAGGACCGCTGATGATAGCGCCTGTAGCCTTGACAGCCTTCACGATTTTCTCTGCTGACTTGTCAACCAATTTGTGGTCGTATGACTTCAGCTTGATTCTGATTTTCTGACTCATTGTTATTGATTTGAATTATATTGTTTCTAAATCCTGAAAGAAAAGAGGTACGCTGCTTAAGAGTCATTCGCTAAACAGCGCCTCTTTTCTCATTCTATTCTTTCATTACACGAGGTCTGCGCGTCCCTTTGCCTCCTCAAGGATAGCCTTGGCGATTGAGCTTGAAACGGGCTCGTGGTGGTCATACTCCATTGAGCTGGTAGCGCGTCCGGAAGTGATTGTACGCAGGGCGGTCACATAGCCGAACATTTCTGCCAGCGGAACCATTGCCTTGACGATGCGCGCACCGCTACGGGCTTCTTCCATGCCCTGAACCATACCACGGCGCTTGTTCAGGTCACCGATGACGTCACCCATGTTTTCCTCCGGAGTAACAACCTCTACCTTCATGATCGGCTCCATCAGCACGGGACCGGCTTTCGGACAGGCGTTCTTGAATGCGTTGCGGGCTGCGAGTTCAAACGAGAGCTGGTCAGAGTCAACCGGGTGGAACGAACCGTCGAGCAGCGTCACCTTCAGACCTGTCACGGGATAGCCACCGAGCACACCGGCCTTGAGGCAATCCTCGAATCCCTTCTGTACAGAGGGGATGAACTCCTTAGGCACGTTACCGCCCTTAACCTCGTTGATGAACTGCAGGTCGCCGTCCTTATAGTCCTCATCCTTCGGACCGATGTTGACGATGATGTCAGCGAACTTACCGCGACCACCGGACTGCTTCTTGTAAACCTCACGGAGGTTGACCTCTTTTGTGATGGCCTCCTTGTAGTTAACCTGCGGCTTACCCTGGTTGCATTCAACCTTGAACTCACGCTTCAGACGGTCGATGATGATGTCGAGATGGAGCTCACCCATACCCGAGATGACGGTCTGGCCGCTCTGCTCGTCGGTATGTACGGTGAATGTCGGATCCTCCTCGGCCAGCTTGGCAAGACCGTTGTCGAGTTTGGCAATGTCAGCCTGGCTCTTCGGCTCTACGGCGATTGAAATCACGGTGTCGGGGAACGACATGGACTCCAGCACGATGGGCTTCTCCTCGTCACAGAGTGTATCACCCGTACGAATATCCTTGAAACCTACGCCGGAACCTATATCGCCTGCTGCGATTTCTTCAACAGGGTTCTGCTTGTTTGAGTGCATCTGGAACAGACGGCTCACGCGCTCCTTCTTGCCCGTACGGGGATTGTAGACGTATGAACCGGCAGTGACCTTACCGGAATAGACGCGGAAGAACACCAGACGCCCCACATACGGGTCTGTGGCAATCTTGAATGCCAATGCTGATGTCGGCTCGTCTTCTGACGGCTTGCGGTCCTCTTCCTCTTCGGTATCGGGGTTTGTTCCAACGATATTTTCGGTGTCCATAGGTGAGGGCAAGAAAGCGCAGACATAGTCAAGCATTGTCTGGACGCCCTTGTTCTTGAATGAAGAACCACAGAGCATAGGAGTACACTGCAGAGCGATTGTTCCCTTGCGGATGGCGGCGATAATCTCATCTTCCGTGATAGACTCGGGATCCTCAAAGTACTTCTCCATCAGGTTCTCGTCGAACTCGGCTGCCGACTCGAGGAGCTTGCTGCGCCACTCGTTGCACTCGTCAACCATGTCAGCCGGTATTTCCTCAACGTCATACTCAGCGCCCATAGTCTCGTCGTGCCACAGGATGGCCTTCATCTTGATAAGGTCGACAAGGCCCTTAAATCTCTCTTCAGCACCAATCGGGCAGCAGAGGTTCACGGGGTTGGCACCCAGCACTTCCTTCATCTGCTTGAGCACGTCATAATAGTCGGCACCCGAACGGTCCATCTTGTTGACGTATCCGATACGAGGCACGTTGTATTTGTCAGCCTGACGCCATACGGTCTCCGACTGCGGTTCAACACCGCCGACGGCGCAATATGTAGCCACGGCGCCGTCCAGCACGCGGAGCGAACGCTCTACCTCAGCCGTGAAGTCGACGTGTCCCGGAGTGTCAATCAAGTTAATCTTATACTGGTCGCCCTTGTAGTTCCAGAAACAGGTTGTGGCGGCAGAAGTAATGGTGATACCACGCTCCTGCTCCTGAGCCATCCAGTCCATAGTTGCCGAACCCTCGTGAGTCTCGCCAATCTTATGGGTCTTACCTGTGTAGAACAGGATACGCTCGGAAGTCGTTGTTTTTCCGGCGTCGATGTGGGCCATAATACCAATGTTGCGGGTCAAATGTAAATCGCGATGTGCCATTGTATTTTTTCCTTATTACTGATATTCGTGAAGATTAGAATCTGAAGTGAGCGAATGCACGGTTAGCCTCGGCCATGCGGTGCATGTCTTCCTTACGCTTAAAGGCGCCGCCCTGATTGTTGAAGGCATCCATGATTTCGGCTGCCAGCTTGTCGGCCATTGTCTTGCCGCTGCGCTTGCGTGCGAAAGCAATCATGTTCTTCATCGAGATGCTCTCCTTGCGGTCGGGACGGATTTCTGTCGGCACCTGGAATGTGGCACCACCGATACGGCGGCTCTTCACCTCCACCTGCGGAGTGATGTTGTCGAGGGCTGTCTTCCAGATTTCCAGAGATGACTTCTCCTCGTTGCTCATCTTTCCCTTCACGGTCTCAAGGGCTGTGTAGAAAATCTCGTATGACTTGGTCTTCTTGCCGTCATACATCAGATGGTTCACGAACTTCGACACTTTCTTGTCGTTGAACACGGGATCCGGCAGGATCACACGCTTCTTTGGTTTTGCTTTTCTCATTTTGTTTTTTAATGGATTAATTCTGCATGGGGCTGTTTCTTTTCTGTTCTTCAACACCCGCTCCCGGGCATTTACTCAACCTTCTTAACACTTCTCCAGCAAAACGATTCTTTATTTATTAACTGTTACGTCCTCTGTCTTATCTAACCTTCTCCGGCTATCTTTACTTCTTGGCCTTAGGACGCTTTGCACCGTACTTCGAACGACGCTGTGTACGGCTGGCAACACCGGCTGTATCCAGTGTGCCGCGAACAATGTGATAACGAACACCGGGAAGGTCCTTCACACGACCGCCGCGAACGAGCACGATGGAGTGCTCCTGCAGATTGTGGCCCTCTCCAGGGATGTAGGAGTTGACCTCCTTCTGGTTTGTCAAACGCACACGGGCGACCTTACGCATTGCCGAGTTAGGCTTCTTCGGGGTTGTGGTGTACACACGAACGCATACACCGCGACGCTGGGGGCATGAATCCAGTGCAGGTGACTTGCTCTTGTCAACAAGCACTCTTCTACCCTTTCTTACCAATTGTTGAATTGTAGGCATTTTGTTTATTTTTTAATTATTATATATTTTGTATATTGTCACACTAATGTCATACGGGTATAACATACCCATATTTGGGCTGCAAAGGTACGTATTTTATCTTAAACTACAATATACATTATATAAAAACATGACCATTAGTGGGCGATTTTAAGTTAATATATACTTTTTTAACACTTCATCCATCCCCGAACAGCCGTATCCATGAAAAGAACGACGTTTCTGGAAACGTAAAGACGAGTCCGGGGAGCTGCGGTCATCATCGGCCAACCGATTTTTGGGCGTGACAATATTTACAGTAGTAGGATACAAGACCTTTCATCTGACCACCATCCACATCTATCCGCAACACGGCTCATTCATTTAACGAAACGTCAAAATCCAACCATTCGTAGAGGCGCGACTCTACCACGTAAATGAAAGAACCGTGTATCCGCAACCGATTTTTATCCAATAAAAACATTGTAATGGATAAATTATGGTGTTTTTATCCATTACAATGTTTTTATTGGATAAAAATCGTATCTTTGTAACCTAAGAACAGACGCGATGAAAAGTATAATCATGAACCAAAAGGCTGAACGCGACGAGCTGGCAGCCCATCCGTATCAGCAGCGATTTACGAAACACAATCCGGAAGAGCTGCTTGACAGTCCACTGATAAAGCTGATCACCGGACCACGGCGTGTCGGCAAATCCGTATTCGCATTATTGATGCTGCAAGGCAAGAATTATGCATATCTGAACTTCGACGACAGCCAGCTGCTTGAAAAGTGGGATGAAGAGCTGGTCATAGCCATGCTCGACAATGTATATTCCGGCTACGACTATCTGTTGCTTGACGAAGTCCAGAACCTTCCAGATTGGGATTTGTTCGTAAGCAAACTCTACAGAAGAGGGAAAAATCTGATTATAACCGGCAGCAATGCAAAAATGCTAAGCAGTGAAATGGCGACCGTACTCACAGGGCGTTATCTTCAGATAGAGATACTGCCATTCAGCCTCGAAGAGACAATAGCATGGCTGGGACTGAATCCTGATAAGGAAGAACAAAAGGCCCTGACAGAAACCGTCACGGACGACTACATGCGCAACGGAGGCTACCCCGAGACTATACGTGCCAGAAGCATAACCAAAAGCTATCTGTCCACTCTCTTCGATTCTATCCTGCTGAAAGATGTAGCCAAACGCCACAACATAAGAAACACATCTGACCTATACAATCTCGCAACATATCTGCTTTCAAATTTCTGCAATCCAGTCTCAGCAAACGACCTCACAAGCGAATTGGGACTGTCAAGCGTTACCACGACAAAGAAATATTGCGACTATCTCAGCGAGACCTACCTGTTCTTCTACCTTCCGCGATTCAACAACAAGATGAAGCTGATGAGCAAAGCCCCTAAAAAGACATACATTGTCGACAACGGATTCATCCAGAGCACCGCTTTCAATCTGAGTGAAAATCTCGGCCGGTTGCTGGAGAACCAAATATTTGTGGAACTCTTGCGTAGAGGATACATCCCCGGCCAAACATTGTTTTATTACCGCTCCCGAAACGACAAGGAAATTGATTTTGTCACCCGGAAAGGAACAAAACCGGAGCAACTGATCCAAGTCTGCTATGACATGACTTCCGAGAAAACCCGCAAACGCGAACTCGACGCTCTCGTCGAAGCAGCCAAAGAACTTCACTGCAGAAATCTAATTGTCATAACCGGTACCCAAGAAGAAGAAATCGCCCATAATGGCGTTGCCATCCGTATAACAACGGCCCGGAACTTCCACAATCATTAAGTTCCGGCCACGAAAAAGCCCCGATTCGGAACGACGGCATCATAACCATCACATCCGAATCGGGGCTATAACGTCTGCTACGATGCAATTCGTAATTGTCCGACTCGTCATCGGCCGCAGGCCGACAACTCATAATTCATAATTCCTAATTCATAATTTCAAAACACCACCTTGCGCGCCATGCCGTCCTCACGCACAACGTACAGACCACGCAACTGACCCTTTGTCACCGTGTTGCGGGTCACGAGGCAGCCGTCAACGGTATATATTCCATCTGCCGCTGATGACGACGATGCCTTGAATGTAGTCACGGCCTCGGCGATGCCCGACGGCGTACCGGTGAGCAACGGAGTCTCGATGATGGTACGGAAGTGGTCCCAGTGCTCGGCATTCTCGTAGTTCTTCTTCGCCCCGACGGGAACGAAGAGGCGCATGTTGCGGGTCTGACAACCGTTTCCATCCTTATCGGTATCATCACAGCCGAACGGTCCGTTCTCACTGGCCGGATCTATCTCCGGGTCTTTAACAAAATCTTCACAAGTTTGGGTAGACGTCGGGGGATACATGCGGTTCACATAAATGTCCATAGACAGTCCTTCCCATTCACGCCAAAGACTGAATCCCAACGAGCTCGGCTCCAACACTTCCAGTGTTGACGGCAGCACAATTTTCTTGATACTTGTACAAAACACGAACGCTTGATACCCCAATTTGCGGCATCCTTCCGGAATGACAATAGTGCTGTCTGCAAACCATCTGTAGCTTTCAAATGCCCTCCGTCCTATTTCCTCGTAGCTTTCCGGCAGCGTAAGATTATAGACTTGTGAAGTCGACAACAGGCCGTTCGTTATTTTCGTCATTTGTTTCGGCAACTTCAGATAATCCAATCTGCTGCCATATATTCCATGCTTGGCTTCTATCACACAGTCTGAAAGGTCCAGACATTTCAAGCGGCCTTGACGGATAGAGTTCCTCATATAAGTCATATCATCTTCCGTGATAACACCGCTCAATTTCATTGAGTCCACCAACAAATTCTGTCCATCCAGCAGCTCCTCTAACGTGCGGCTACCGTCAAGCGTGATGTCCATCATGTTGTAAAGGCTTGCCTCTTCCTTGATGCCGCCGAAAACGCTCCAGCTCTCCTTACCGCGATAGCTGTCAGCCAGTCCCTCTGCGACATGGAGCACAGCACCGTCAGCCAGACCGTAGAAGCCATAGCCCGTGTCATCTGACTTGACCTTGTTACCGATAAATGCAACATCTTTCAGATAAGTACAGTCGGCAAACGCACAGCGTTCTATCTTTTTGGTAAAATAGGGAATTGTTATCGCCTCCAAATTGGTACATGCAAAAGCATTTTCACCGACTTCTTCCAAATTAGCTGGCAGGGTTATATATCGTAGATTTGTGCGGGTCGGATTTATCTCTCCTCCATCGACCGTCTTTCCCGGTTTTCCGTTTATTACAGATGGCATAAATGCATTGGCCGGAATTTTACTTACGAATCTACAGCAACGCATATCAATTCCCGTGAGTCGTCCTTTCTCGCAACAGTCACGAAGCAAACTGAAGCATTCCTCTATGTAAATAGAAGATGGGAAAACAGTCAGGACAAGAGAGTCTATCGTATAGCGATCAGAGCCAAGAGCCATGTCTAAACCTCGGGCACTGCCAATCGACAAACTGTTAATCACCTTGATTTTCTTCTCCTGCGCGAACAACGGCGATACCGCTGTCATTGCGAACAACACGACGAGTGCTAATGTCTTTTTCATAAGCGTTTCTTTTTATATTTTGTGTTAATCTATTCAAACAGTTTGAGATTACGGCCTCATCTGATATCATCCGACCGTAGGGACATAATCTCGTTTTTGTCCGAAACCATCATAGGTTATCTATCTGCTACGAACGAGCAAAACAAGATTACGTTCCTACTGTCGTCAGATGAAATCGCGATATTTATAATTATATTCTAAAAGCCGATTCTGATAATTCGTAATTTGTCAACTCATCATCGGCCACAGGCCGACAACTCATAATTCATAATTCCTAACTCATAATTTCAGAACACCACCTTGCGCGCCGTGCCGTTCTCACGCACAACGTACAGACCGCGCAACTGGCCCTTTGTCGCCGTGTCGCGGGTCACAAGGCGGCCGTCAACAGTATAGATGCCGTCGGCCGCTGACGCCGCCGGCTCGACTGACGTCACGGTCTCAACGACACCCGACGGCGTGCCGGTGAGCAGCGGAGTCTCGATGATGGTACGGAAGTGATCCCAGTGCTCGGCGTTCTCGTAATTCTTCTTTGCTCCGACCGGTACGAAGAGGCGCATGTTGCGGGTCTGACAACTGGCCGTTCCCTTATAATCTTCATGACAGCTGAACGGTCCGTTTTCTTTGCTATTGGTTATCTCCCTGTCACCATAAGTGTTGGTAGATGTCGGTGGATACATACGGTTTACATAAATGTCAGCCTCCAGTCCTTCCCATTCATTCCAAAGACTGAATCCCAACGAGCTCGGCTCCAATACTTCCATTGTTGACGGCAGTACCAGTTTCTTGATACTTGTACAATTTGCGAACGCACGATACTCCAGCTTGCGACATCCCTCCGGAATAACAAGAGTGCTGTCCTCAAACCACTTATACTTTTCAAAAGCCGATCTCCTTATTTCTTCATAGCTTTCCGGCATCACAAGATGGTCTACTGCCGACATGGACAAAAGCGCATCATCAAGTACCGTCATTTGTTTCGGCAAACGCAGATATTCAAATCTGCTGTTATATATTCCTTCCGTGACAAATACCGTACAGTCAGAAAGATCCAAATTCTTCAGACGTCCATACCAACAAGCGTTGTCCCTCAGATATTCCATATCCGCCTCCGTCACGATTCCGCTCAGCTTCATCGAGTCCACGAACAGAATCCGGCCCTGCGCCATGTCCTCCAGCGTGCGGCTGCCGTCCAACGTTATGTCCATCACGTTGTAAAGGTCGTCATCCTCCCTAATCTCACTAAAAGTCTTACGAATCACGTCCGTGTCATAGATCGAGCCAAATCCTTTTGCGACATGAAGCACGGCCCCTGACGCCAGACCGTCGAACGCGACCTCGACCTCTCTCGATTTGTCGCGGTTGCCGATGAGGTAGACATCCTTCAACTTTTCGCAACCGGAAAACGCGCCGTTACCAAGATGTGTTATAGAGGGGATTGTTATCGTTTCAAGATTAGTGCATGCAAAAGCCATATCCTCAATCTTACCGATACTCACCGGTAACGTGAAGTAACGCAGGTCCGTGCGCGTATAGTCTTTTTCCGCTTCATTGCCTGACTTGGCCGGTTTGCCATTTACAATCGTCGGGGCAAAGGCGTTGGCCGGGATGTATGACCAAAACTGATCCGTATGAGACATGTCTATACCGGTCAGACGGCCTTTCTCACAACAATCCCTAAGCAAGGGGAACAACTCCGGATAGAAATAGCTATAAGTAACGACAAGAGAATCTATCGTATAACGATCAGAACCAAGAGTCGAACTAAAATTCTCCTCAAGCGGCCCCCACACTTGATCGATCACCTTTATATTCTTCTCCTGCGCGAACAACGGCGATACCGCTGTCATTGCGAACAACACGACGAGTGTTAATGTCTTTTTCATAAGCGTTTCTTTTTTATTTAGTTAATGTTTAATATAATTGCAGTTCGGTTTTTGCATTACGCTGCAAATGTAAGCAAAAGTTTCCGAACTGCAAAATATTACAACAACTTATTTCGTAAATTTCTTTATTCCGGTCACAACGCCGTTCTCGACCATCGTCACCTGATATACGCCCGACGGCAGATTGTCTGCCGGAATGCTGCAAACCGTCGAACCTGTCTCGACGCTATATTCCATCACCGGAACATTGCCCGTTGCGGAGGCAAGACGTAATGTTGTGCCGCCATTTGCCGGACCTTCAAGAATCACGTTCACCGCACCGGTTGTGCTCTGCACAGAATTGATGGACGAGCTTTCAGCCTGCACAGATGCCGAATAGCTGATGGCACCGTCGCTCAACGCTTCGGCCTTGACCTTATATGATGTTGCGGAAGCTCCTGCCGGTACGGCAAATGTTTCTCCCTCACCGACGAGCGTACCCTGCGCATCATACCATTTATATATGACATTCTCCGAGACATTGGTCGCCGTCAAAGTCGTCATACCATTATTGCGCACTGACTCTATCTGCGGATTGATTGCCGGACGGGGATATTGGATTATGCGGAATGTCTCGCCGCCGAGACTTTTTCCCGTAGCTTTGTTTGTCAATTCCATATCAACATCATAAACCTTCCTCTCCGTTATTTCCTCATCTGCAAGGAAATGACATTCTATACCGACACGTCCTTTCTGAAATGGTGCCATACCCTTGATATTGAATATTGTTGAATTGTTCTGTACACGCAAAGGCTTATTTGCACCCCCTGTAGAAGGAGGTAAATTCTCCAACAAAGATTTTATATCAGACGAGAAGTTAACCGATAATTCCGCTACAGAAAGTAACTCCTTCTTATCTGCAACTGAAACACTAAGAATATAATCCTGACTCAACCTACTGGTGTTTGCCAAGTCAACAGACACCACATCATTTAAAGTACGTTCAAGAAGAGTCAAATTACTTTGCCCGAGCTTATTCGTATTCCATACTTCTGCTATTTTATCTTCGTCAAAAGGTATTCGCGATGACATATCTTTACTCATCACATAAAGAAGCACGCATACATTAAAATCTTCCACCTGTGCATAGTCGATTTCATCATTTTCAAATGTCTTCTTCAGACATTCTATATAAGATCCTCCTGCTGGAATATCTTCCTTAAGCGTTATGGCGGACAACGCGCCACCGACTACGGTATCATTCGGATTTATATTCTCAGGATCAGCAAATCCCTTCCAGCCATATTCATTAATCGCGACACTCGAATTAGTCCAATACCCTCTGACTTTTGCATCTCTTGTTTTATAATCCTTCACACCTCTGTTACGGACCCGAAGATAGATATATATAGGTTTGTCTTCTCTAACATTCAACGTCTCTGATTGCTGATGCTCAACACCATCACGCTCATTTCTCAACCATATATATGGACTATTCCAAAATTTGGACATTGGGAATGACACATAATCTTGTTCCGCATGTGAAATCCAAGACATACAGTCTTCATATCTCTTTGTTTTTAAAACGGATGACACAATGCCTTTACGCTTTTCTATACACAAATCCACTACTGGAGGGATTTTTGCCAAAGACAGATTCTCTGCTACAGAATAAAGGAAATAATTCACTAATGGTGTTTCTTTTCCATATTTAAAATTTCCACGCGCATAATCGTCTTTACCTGCTGCATAACGTTGGGCAGTAAGTAATGTAACATTTTTACCACCATACACATCATTTCCATACGCATCATATCCATTGACAGCCGAAGTCCAGTGATAGAGAAACTCGTCAAACGGAATGGTCGTGCTTCCGTATGACCGTTCTTTTTCGGCGCAGGCGGTGGCGATGATGCGGTTGGTCTTCTTCAGCGGCTCGATGAATCCGCCGGAATAACACTGTCCCATAACAATGCTTATGAAACCAGCGTCAATCGGCTCCAGATAGCTGTTCAGTTCGTTGGGATATAGCTTATCCTTCTTCCACAGATACATATACGAGCTGTTCGTTTTATAGTCATACCCACCGTGACCCGTCACGAAAATCATCAGGTGATCATCATCCGTCAGCTTCTGCGCCATCCCATTCAGCACGGTCTGAATGTTCTCCTTCGTTGCGGCATATTCAATGTCCGGGATGCTGTCGTCGTCAAGATCCAGCGGCGACGAACAATAGTTGCCATCAATCAGACTCATGTCCTCACCTTCATCCGTACCATCGGACATGATGACCTTGATGTTTCCTTTCGGAATCCCGTATGTATTTCTCAGCGTCTTATATATGAACGAACAATCGTTCCAATATCTTTCATTATTACTTGTCAAGCCCATACCGCCGTTAAGAATCACGGCGTAGGTATTTTCCGCAGCAGGATTAGGGTCGTTGCTCAAAACCTTAGGCACATACGGCTTCATCTTTCCTTTTTCGCCATAACGGTTTGGCTTGTACATAGGAGCCAATTTAATATTATCCGGTGGGCAGACCGAGTCTACAACAAAATAAATACGATCTCTTTGCAATTGTTGATAAACTTTTATATACACATACTTACAAGGGTGTTCCCAACCACTATTAGGCTCTTCATCAACAAAGACAAGCCATGCCTCCCCCATCTTATGTGAAGGATCATCCGGATAAGCAATAGAACCGACCCGTGCTAAATAATAGTCACACGAGTCATTCCCGACTATAATACTACGCACAAACTGAACAGCCTGCTGTGGCTGTACTATCTGAGCCGAAACTTTTTCCGCCACCATGCAGCAGAGCAACAAGACCAATGAAAAAATCGTCTTCTTCATGATATACATATTTATTAATGGTTTATTATGATAATCTTGATGTCGCGGCTCTATTCACCCCGTCGGACAGGAGCTGCGGCAGATAAGACCCTGACATCGCGCTTTATATCGTTATTTTATGTTGGCAGAAAATATTGTGCTGGCGTGAGCCACCTGTATACATCTGTTCAAAGTTCCGACGTCCTCGACGTCAGCGTTTGAATTGCTTATCATGAAGAGCACCTCCTCCGTATAGTCGTCAATGTCCACGTTACCGTAGTACACCGTGAAGAGATATTCCGCCGCGAAGTCTATGTATTCGCTGCTCTCCGTGTCCAACTGCTTCAACAGGCTGCAATAGCCGTCAAACGTCAGGTCGGTTCTGTCGGCAGCCCTGAAAGCGTCAAGGTCCGAAGCAATATCTCTTTTCTGCTGATTGGTAAATTCTTCTCCCGCATTATAGCCTGTCGAGACATTTTTCATAATTCTGTCCGCCCTGCCCAACAGGAGATTGGAAGACTGCTTGTTGCTACTGGCGTCCATCTTATACATCGCCGCCTCCACGAAATTGTGATAATAGCCCACACTGTCACTCAGCGTCGGAGTGCCGTTGATAGCGAAGACAGTCGGAGTGACCGGCTGGAGCACCGACGCGGAAAACAGTCTGTCCAGCAGCGCTGACAGCGAGCTCGCCACAGCGCCGACTATCGCGCCTTTCACACCGCCGCGGAGACCGCCACGTATAGCGCCGCCCGCGTCGGCCATCGCTATGCCCATCCGCGCATTCACGACGGCCATCCCCGACGGGTCGGCCCACGCCGATTCTCCAGCACGCGTGCCACCCATCAACGCCGCGTCATACGCTCTCAGCTGCTGGGTCAGCTCCGCCACTGTCGTCACGCGCTGTGCCTCCTGTTGTTCTGCCACTCCTGTTTCTTCGACAACATCCTGCCCGCAGGACGTCATCATCGCTGCGGCCAGCAACAGGGCTACGCCGCAAGCAAAGTTTCTTTTCGTTTTCATTTGCATTTTGTTATTTTAGGTTTATCTATTATGATGTCCGTCCGATGAATCATTCCGACGCTTGGCTTATTGACTTGACCAACAAACATTCAAGAACACAATCTGACAACCGCCATCCTGATCCATCAAACAGACATCAATTTTGGTTCTTCATGATACTAATTTTATATTCTCTCACTCTTTCACGATAGTTTCCTCCATGCTCTCGCGACCTTCCACGTCCACGCACACGTTATATTCGCCAATCTCCTCCTCCGTCAAGGTATAGTTTAGAGCCGCCGTCTTCCCCACCTTGTCGTTGTCCGCATACATCAACGCGCCATCTTTATATATCTTGATATCCACGTTTTTGCTTTCTGAAGTGGTTGATATCGTAATGGTCCCCGTGAACGCATCATAGTTCACTGATACAGAATCGGACTTGTGAATGTTTTTACCAATTCCATTTGGATTAAATTCGCTATGCCCTTTCTCTATTTTCGCGTTCATCGAAAGATACGATTCACACAAATTCGGCAATACGAAAATGCCTGCTAAAATCATTAGGATAGTTCTTCTCATGTCTGTCTTTTTTAGAATGAAACATTTACCGGTTCCCCGGCTTTTCCGCTAACAAAGTTATAAAAAAAGGTTTCAATCCTCCAAATTTTTCCGCATCAATTTTTTCTGCACTGTTACACGACCAAAAACGAGTTACGCCTGTAAATCAGCACGTTATCACAAAATCACCCCATATCACCCACGAAAAATGTAACGCTCGCCAAACAACTTTTTCCTCAAAACTTTTCGTTTTATGGGAAATTTGCCATATTTTTGCATCATCAATTAAAATTTTTGAATTATGAAAAGGCTCGGATTCCTGACCATATTTACATTGATTTTAACCCTCGCAGGATGCGGGGACAGCGAATGTTACAACAAGCTCAAAGAGGTTGATTCGCTATCGGAAAAGGGATATAACGATTCTGCCAAAAAGACATTGGAAGCCATTGAACAGACATTCAAAATTAAAGAAGGGAAAGACAGGGCGTATTATAGCCTGTTGAAATATCAACTGCAATTTAGACTTCAATACGAGAATGGCAGAAATCTAACAGATAATAACTTGATAGACTACTGTATTTCATACTATTCAAGAAGTATAGACAACCATAAATTAGCACTTAGCTATTATCTAAAAAGTAGAACAAGCAAAGACAGAGAAGCCATAATATATCTAAAAAAAGCAGAAGAAGCCATGAAAGAGACAAATGACGACTTTCTAAAAGCAAGAATTACATATCAGATATCAATTATAAACACCAAGAACGAGAATTACAACAGTGCATTAAAATATGGATTAGCCGCTGTTGAACATTGCCATAAAACAGATGATTACGAAACTTTGTCGTGGTGCTATATTACATTATCGTATATATATAATAATATGAGCAAACCTGACAGCTGTATATTCTATGTAGACAAATGCCTGAAATATTCAGATAAAATACCACAAGAGCAAATATCGTATGTTTATACAAATTTAGCCTCACACCTCGAAAACATCGACACTGTAAGAGCAAAAGAATATGCTCTGAAATCATTGGAGATCAGGAAATCAAACAACGCCTACCAGATATTGGCTCAAATAGCAAGAAACAACAAGGACTACAAACTGTCGGAAGCCTATCTGAACGAGGCATTGAAATACAGCCCAAGCATTGACTGGGAGGCATTCATCTTATATGAGCTGGCACAGACAAAGACGCTCATGGGCCAGCACGAGGAAGCAGCAAGAATATCAGAAGAGGTGCACAGGCTGCGCGACAGTGTTGAATACATACACGCACAGGACAGCATCAAGGAGCTGCAGATGGCGGCTGACCTCAACTACAAGAATCAGGCCGTCGTGGAAGAGAAGGAAAACCGGACGGTCATCATCGCGTCCGTGCTCACCCTCATCATCATCGTCACGCTCGGCGCATACGTCATCAAACGGCGCAAGCTGAAACGCTCAATCGCTGACAGCGAACAGAAGGAAGACGAATACAGAAACCAGATCAAGACCATCGAGGAGAAGAAAAAGGAAACGGAGGAGAAGAACAAGACCATCGAGGAGGAAAAAATGAAAATCATTGAAGAGAAACGGATTGTTGAGGAAAAGAATAAAGAAATAGAAGAAGAAAACAGAAAGAAAGACAAAGAGATTGAATCGGCAAGAAGAAAAGCAGAAATTGAGGCAAGAAAAGCTGAAAAAGCAAGAAAAGACAAAGAGGCGGCCCAAAAAGAGGCGGAGACAGCCAAGAGAACTGCGAAGAAACAGCAGGAGAAAATGAAAGCCGACGAAGAAAAAAGAATTATAGAGAAAGAAAGAAGATACCGCGCTGGAATGGACATATATAATAAGGTGGTTGCAGGAACATCCGGCTCAATCTATTGGGACAAGGAAGCCGAAATTTCCTTCGTCGAATATTATCTGCTCATATCGCCAAAGTTCAAGAACGCCGTCGCCTCAAAATACAACGGAATGACAGAAAGAAACCTCGCCATTCTCGCACTGAAAGACATGGAACTGACAAACGCCGCCATCGCAAAGACACTAAACATCTCCGACGGAGCCGTACGCACACAGATTTCAAGAATGAACAAAGGCCCTAAAGACGACATGACGGAAGAATAGGCCAAAACGCAAAGACGCAAAGACTCTCTCTAAAACCGGTGGCCATCTTAAAGCCCTGCTATCTCTTCCTCAGACAAGCCTGTGACCTTGGCAATCGTACCGACAGGCGTCCCGACTTCAAGAAGTCCGCGTGCAATGCGGCGCTGTTCTTCGGCCTTACCCTCAGCTCTGCCTTCAGCCATACCTTCAGCACGTCCCTCAGCCCTGCCTTCAGCCCTACCCTGCTCAACGCCGCTAAGCCTTGCTCCCTCCATCACGACAATCGTGTCACGGAACTTACGAATACTCTCGTCATACATCATGCGCTCCTGTTTCGAAAGAGAAGCTATATCGGTTATCTCGGCGAGCCGCTTGAAGACGGCGCTCTTGGCGGCAAAAGGCAAACGGTTCAATGTCTCCATATTCTTAAGTACATAAATCCAACGTTCAAAATCATTAGAACACCCGTCAACATCCTTCGTGAACAGAGGCAGCTGAAGATATATCAGGCGGATCTTGTCCGAAAACAGCCTCCCGCTTCCCATATCCATCAGCGCGACATCAGTACGGAACTCCGTCGATATGTCACTCTGGGCAAAGTTCAGAAACGATATGCAATAGACGGCCTTGATGTCATAGCACCACTCTGAACCGCGCTCACCCTGACGGGCTATCGAGCCGGCGGCATAGTAGATGGTGCGCTGCTTGAAGAAAGCCTGCGGACGGTTCTGCATCTCAACGATGATATTCTCGCCCGTGTCCGTCTCGCAATAGATGTCATATATCAGCGAACGGTCATCGCTGCTCACGGGAAGCTGCTCCTTGTCAAGAAAGCGAAGATCCGTGATGTGACGCTCGCCCTCAAGAAGGTTGTTAAGGAAGTCAAGCAGAAGAGGCTTGGACATCTCCTGACCGAAGATGCGCTTGAAACCTACATCGGAGAAGGGATTGAGAAACTTGCCCATAAATAGACGGTGTTTATTGTCATTAATGTCACAAAGATACGGATTGTTTCGCAATAAAACAAACTTTTTATACAAAAAGACATCAACAACAGGAAAGAGCGGAGGACAAGCGACGAAAAGCATCGTTGCCGAAACAAGGATGAGATGGAACAACCCTAATTCAATGAAATAAGCAGGTATTCAAAAACATATTATAAGATATTTATGTAGACCTGCTTATATACCCCACTCTCATCCGCTTCGGTCAGTCAACAACTACGGCCGTGCCGCTGGTGGCCACCATGAGCATGGAGCCGCTCTGCCCCACAGTCTCGTAGTCGATGTCGATGCCGACGATGGCATTGGCTCCGAGAGCCTCGGCGCGCTGCTGCATCTCACGCAGCGACGTCTCTTTTCCCTCGACGAGCACTTTCTCGTAGCTTCCGCTCCGGCCGCCAACGAAATCGCGGATGCCGGCGAAGAAGTCTTTCACGAAGTTTGCACCGATGATTGTCTCACCCGTCACCACACCCTTATATTCGCGGATGGTGTGACCTTCGATTGATGGAGTTGTCGTAAGTATCATTGTCGTTGATTATTTTTATTCACTCAAACTTCTTTTCATTGGCAAAGAACAGAGGCAGCTTGTGCTGCATTAAGAATTCCGTCATGGCTGCCTGACGTGAGGCAGAAGCGGAAGTGACATCAAAGTCACGGTCGAAGACGACATAGAATTCAACGGAGACTTTCGACTTTATATCTATCTTCCTCTGACGGCATCGCGGTTCTATTATGTCTGCGAATGTGTGCCATAACTGTCTGACGGCTTTCTGGTCGTGACTTTCTATCCTGCCCGTAGTAGAGGCATTGGTCTTAAATTCGACGAAAGCCATTTCCCGCTCTGTCAGCAATGCACAGTCGGCCACGCCTCCCTTCTTGACTGCCTCACCGGTGACAATACGGTTGTCAAGCGGTAGCAGCACAAGACTGACATGACCGTCGTTTAATACCCGGAAACACTTTGCTTCAAACTCAGGCGCAGTTTCACTCCAATCCGTGAATCCCAGTCCGCTGTCGTCATACACATACATACATCCGGCCGCAGAATCCCTGACACAGTCCGTCACATCGGACTTGCCGCAATCATGATTCAAGGCACTGACCAGTCTGAGCCGTCTGACAGCGTCAGGTACAGACGGATTACCGGATGACTTAGCCGACGGACTATCTGACAGTTTTTGCATACAGGCGGTATAAGTCGTTAAAACGGTTCATGATTTCTTCTGAGACCATGTCAAGCGCGTTTTTTGAGATAAGTCCGGTCGTATCGGATATGATGGACTGACAGTCCGTTCCTGTCAGACAGAAGGCGGCTATATCGTCAGAGCTGATGGGACATCCGGCGGCAACTGTCTCAGCCGCCTCGCCACTCATCCCGCCATCGGCACCGGCCGCTACCTTTCCGGCCATAATCATCATGTTGAAGATGGCAAGCGTATAAGGACTGTGGGTGGTCAGCAGGAGCATATTTCCAGGTGAGGACGCGTTGTTACGGACAAGGGAGCACAGCACATCCATCTGCGATCCGGGAAAAAGATTCAGTTCCGGTTCTTCCGCTATATTGATGAAACGTCCATAACGGCTTGTCACGGACAACCGTTTCAGCATGATCTCTTTCACGCTCTCGGAATAATCCTTGTTGCTCATTATCGCCTCCACCTCACGCTCCATCCGCCGAATCTCGCTGACGGACAGCTTCACGCCGTCACCGTCAGCCACCATCCTGCTCAGATACTCGGAAACGAGACACAGCGGAAGCGCCGACTGTATGCCGCTTGAGGCTTTGCTAAGATGAACGGGGGCTTCCTCATAGCCGTCACCCCAAATATTGCTCACTCCGTTGAGCGAGTCATACCGATAATGAAGATTGCCGAAAGGCAGATCATATCCCGCCCGGAAAGACGACTTTGAGTCAACAAACTCATCATTGAACGTTGAGCACGAGTCTGGAAGTTCCTTTATCAGCTTCGCCCGGTTTTCGGCAACGCTCAACACCGAACGTTCCGCCGGGACATACATTATCTTCGGCAACGACTCGATGTCCCGGCCTGTCTCTGTGATGCGGAGACGTCCTCCGGAATATTCAAAGCCGTATGCCGTCCCCTCAAACCTGATATAGGTCTCCGGCTTCAGAAAAGAGTCCATCCGATGGTAACTGCATAGTCTCGTCCTGAAAATCTCGCCTTTTTCGTAATAATCAACCTTGCGGCGCTTCATGACCAGATCCTTCTCAAGCCACATAAACGTTGAAAACAACTTGGCCACGCAGCTCTTTCCCGTTCCCTGGTCTCCGATGAGTATCGTGATTTTCCTGAATGTTATGTCCATGTCTTTCACCGGACCGAAGGATTTCACTATCAGACGCTCGTTCATGTCAGTTATGTTTAATATATCCGAATTTCGCGGACCAGCGACGGCGAATCCGCGATAATTGAAACAAAAATAAGGATGTATCATAATCCGCCGACAAAGACGCGTCGCTGTCCCTTAGTGCCGGACTGCCGTATTATGATACACCCCTACTCAAAACTCTCTTATATATACTATAAAGGAGAGCATCCACTCAGACATTGAGACCTACGCCTCACCCTTGCCGACGTTGAACGGCGCGATAGTGCGCGGAGCCTGATTGGGGATGGTGATCTGGCCGAACTCGCGCTCATAGCGCACGATGTTCTCCTGAAGGGCCATCAGAAGGCGCTTGGCGTGCTCGGGAGCGAGGATGACGCGGCTGCGCACCTGTGCCTTTGGCACGCCGGGCAGTACGCGGGCGAAGTCGAGCACGAAATCACTGCTTGAATGTGTTATTATCGCGAAGTTAGCGTATTCTCCCTGTGCCTTGTCCTGAGGCAGTTCTACCTGGAACTGGCCCTGCTGCTGTTTGTTTTCGTTTTCGTTCATGATATGAATTTTGTTTTAAATTAGAAGTGTCTGTATCACAAAGGTAATACTTTTTATCGGAAACGGCAAACGGAGGCCGGAATATGTCGTTTCATTTAACGTATGTTAAACACTCGTAGGGACGGCCGGTATTCCGAGATATTCAAAAAAGCGGTCGGGCCAGTAGTTCATTATCAGCTCGTCAGGAAAATCCGTCTCGGCCACGAGCGGCAGCAGAGGGTCTTGCAGATATGGCTGTTTGGGATTTTGTTTCTGATTGGACTTAGATTAGGTTCAGGTCAGGTTGAAATTGGACTTAGAACAGATTTCCATTAGGCTTATATTGGGCTTTTGACTATGGAACCTTGTCGCAATAATATCACGGAATTTAACACTTGAGAAATTCAATTCTGGAGCGCGGCGAAGCTGAAATCCTGACATTCCACTGCCATCGTCATCCGATTTTCCATCCGTCGCCGAGCCGGGAGGGCCTCCCGGCTCTACAGCGGGGCCGCTTTCGCATGACGGCGGCGGCCCCGTCATCTTCCAACGGGGGCCCCGCCGCAACCCCGTAAGGCCCTTACGGCAGAATAAAAGCCGACAAAAAGCTGCACACTTCCACCGTTTTCACTGTAACACACTGTGGCTCAGGCAATAAAAGATGCACGCGCAAAACTCGCGAATTTACGGCCTCGG
>ULPR01041090.1_pt1 | contig 39886 bp, 26 predicted proteins | sample 1953681 | NCBI WGS metagenome assembly ULPR01 (sample SAMEA4835634, study PRJEB28245) | human gut metagenome | biome: gut microbiome; material: fecal sample | place: Denmark | collected 2008 | reverse complement strand
GGGGCCCTTATTGCATCGCAACGGGGCCGCCGTTGGAACGCAACAAGGCCGCTTTCGCAACCCCGGGAGGCCCTCCCGGCTCGGCGACGACGGAAAAACGGGAGGACAATGGCGGCGGAATGTCAAGATTCCGGCTTCACCGCGCTCTAGTTTGAGAATTTTCAAGTGTTAAATTCCGTGATATTTTCAGAACACGAATACCATCCGCCACCGTCAGTCCGGCAACTGCGACACCATGACGCCGGAAATATCTACTGCCGCAACGGCAGCGCCAGCCGGTGACGGACAGCCGACGTAAACCTTTGCGTAAGTTCTTATGTTTTTATTTGCCGCTTATTTGTTGCTTTTGAAAAAAAACATTATCTTTGCGCTATAATTACGATGAAACGACAAATCTGAATCAAATCAAAGAATTAAAGATATTATAATTTACTATTATGAAACCATTAAACAAAAACTTTGCGCCTAAGAGCGTAATGCCCGAGAAAGTCATTCAGTTCGGAGAAGGCAACTTCCTCCGCGCCTTCGTAGATTGGATTATCTGGAACATGGACCAGAAGACCGATTTCAACGGTTCTGTGGTTGTCGTACAGCCCATCGACCGCGGTATGGTTGAATGGCTCAACGGTCAGGACTGCCTCTATCACGTCAACCTTCAGGGACGCGAGAACGGCCAGCCCGTCAACACCCTCCAGCGTATTGACGTCATCAGCCGCGCACTGAACCCCTATACACAGAATCAGGCTTTCATGGCTTTGGCCGACCAGCCCGAAATCCGCTTCGTGATCTCAAACACAACTGAGGCCGGTATCGCATTTGACCCGAGCTGCAAGCTCGAGGACGCCCCCGCTTCTTCTTATCCCGGCAAGCTCGTTCAGCTGCTCTATCGCCGCTGGCAGACTTTCAACGGTGACCCCACCAAGGGATTCATCATCTTCCCCTGCGAGCTCATCTTCCTCAACGGCCACGTGCTGAAGGACTGCATCAACAAATATATCGAGCTGTGGAAACTCCCGAAGGAGTTCAAGGAGTGGTTCGACAACAGCTGCGGTGTCTATGCTACACTCGTTGACCGTATCGTTCCGGGATTCCCCCGCAACGAGATCAAAGAGATTCAGGAGAAGGTCTGCTATCGCGACAACCTCGTTGTACAGGCTGAGACATTCCACCTCTGGGTCATCGAGGCTCCGAAGGAAATCGCCAATGAGTTCCCCGCAGACAAGGCCGGTCTGAACGTTCTGTTCGTTCCGTCAGAGGAGCCCTACCACAAGCGCAAAGTGACGCTGCTCAACGGCCCGCACACCGTGCTCTCACCGGTGGCTTTCCTCAGCGGCGTGAACATCGTACGCGACGCCTGCAACCACGAGGTTATCGGCAAGTACATCCATAAGGTTCAGTTCGAGGAGCTCATGCAGACTCTCGACCTCCCGATGGAGGAACTGGAGAAGTTCGCAGCCGACGTGCTGGAGCGCTTCGACAACCCGTTCGTAGACCATCAGGTGACGAGCATCATGCTCAACTCATTCCCGAAGTTCTGCGCACGCGACCTGCCCGGAGTGAAGACATATCTGGAGCGCAAGGGCGAGCTGCCCAAGGGCCTCGTGTTCGGTCTGGCCGCCATCATCACATACTATAAGGGTGGCAAGCGCGAGGACGGAACAGAGATTGTTCCGAACGACGCACAGGACATCATGGACCTGCTGAAGAACCTCTGGGCTACGGGCGACACACAGGCTGTTGCCGACGGTGTTCTGGGCGCTACATCAATCTGGGCCGAGGACCTCAACAACGTTGCCGGTCTCAACGCTCTCGTAAAGCAGTATCTTGACCTGATTCAGGAGAAGGGTATGCTGGAGGCTGTCAAGACCATCCTCTAACGGAAGACAACGACACGGCTATGCCACCATGACCGTCAGCCGGACATTCACCGGCGACTGTACGGACGGCATATCCACGTCATCATAAAAACGCAGGGACGCAAAGACACAAGAGGAACATCGTTTTCCTTGTGGCTTTGCGTCCTTTTGAAATAAAGACAACTATTCAGCCATCGTGACATGCATATAACGCATCCGGCATCACTGCGGGACAGAAAGTATTGCAGAATCACACCGTAGGGACAAATTCTTGTATCTGTCCGCCTATAACGTATTGATAATCATTGATTGTTTGGCGGACAGATACAAGAATTTGTCCCTACAGTGTGGTTTTGTAACACTTTCCACTCTGGTGCATCCAGTCAACGATGGTGTTGCAAAACCATGGAAATTGTAGGGACGTGCCTTTGGCACGTTAATGCAATCATTGGTATTCAATAAAAAAAACATCGCAAAGCGATGTCCCTACACGTTAGGCAAGTCATATCCTCCCTACAAGTGGAGGAACTTCAATCAGACAAATAGGCTACAAATAAAGAGCGGCCTCTTAAATAAACAATAAAGTGATGGAGAACAACAACGAAAAACTGCTGAAAGAATACGCAGAGCGATACGAGACACCGGATTTTCTTCCGGCTGACCCGAGCTGGTTCATGCACCAGGTCGCCGGACAGCTCAATCAGGAGACAATGGCTTTCATCGCCTCATGTCTGAGCTACGGCAACCGCAAACAGTTTTTCCCTAAGATACAATACGTTCTTGACTGCTCCGGCGGCAATGTCCATGAATGGGTGAGCAACGGACGGTTCGACGCCGACATTCCAGCCGACGACAAGTGTTACTACAGGCTCTATACGCGCCGCACGATGAACACCTTCCTCCATGCCCTGCGCGACATGATTGCAGAATACGGTTCCATCGGAGAATTCGTCCGCAGCAATGCCTCCGACGGCTATTCCGCCGTGGCCGCCATCTGCAACTTCTTCGCGACCAAAGGAATTGAGGTCATTATCCCCAAAAACACGCAGTCGGCATGTAAGCGCGTCTGCATGTTCCTGCGCTGGATGGTCCGAGACAATTCGCCTGTCGACCTCGGTCTGTGGAGCAGTTTCATCGACAAGCGTACGCTCATCATGCCGATGGACACCCACGTCGTCCAGCAAGCCTGTCGCCTCGGTCTCCTCACCAGCCGTTCCGGCTCAATGGCCGCAGCCCGCAAACTGACCGCCCGTATGTCCGAGATATTCCCCGACGACCCGCTCAAAGGAGATTTCGCGCTGTTCGGATATGGAGTGAACAAAGGCGGGGAATGAGGCGGAAGAATTGGATATTTGCGGTAGTCTCTGAATGAAATTTCCGACGTCGCATATTTGCAAGGTTCACGACTGTTCGGAAGATAACAAAGGAACTTGTAGAGACGTCACACCGTGGCGTCTCCCATGCAAAGATGCTGACAGGAAGGGTATATCAGAGGTATAAAGTAGTGACATGTAACCATTTTGTTACCACTGACGCAACACTGTGGACAGGGAGACGCCACGGTGTGACGTCTCTACAAGTCCCTTCGTTATCTTCCGAACAGCCATGATTGCAAATCCGCTACAACAGAGGTTATCTTCAAACCCGTACATCCACATTATCCAGCCGAAAATTTTGAGTTTCCCGCGTTTTGCAGTACCTTTGTCCTTTCAAACTGGAATATACATATTTATATATATGAGTGATTATATTGAGATAAAGGGAGCAAGGGTCAACAACCTGAAGAATATCGACATAAAGATACCGCGCAACAAGTTCATAACCATAGCCGGAGTGAGCGGTTCGGGAAAATCGTCGCTGGCCTTCGACACTCTTTATGCCGAGGGACAACGCCGGTATGTGGAAAGCCTTTCGTCGTATGCGCGCCAGTTTCTCGGACGGAAGAACAAGCCGGAGTGTGATTTCATTAAAGGAATCCCGCCGGCAATAGCCATCGAGCAGAAGGTCATCAGCCGCAATCCGCGCTCTACCGTCGGCACGACGACCGAAATATATGAATATCTGCGGTTGCTCTTCGCACGCATCGGACGCACCTACTCGCCGATAAGCGGCGAAGAGGTGAAGAAACATTCGACGGAAGACATCGTCGGATGCGCCGGGAATTATTCCGAAGGGACAAAGTTTGTTGTCATGGCGCCGCTCCATCCCGTAGAGGGCAGAAGCGTCGGACAGCAGCTGAAGATGTACATCCTTCAAGGCTACGCACGACTGTTCTGCCGCGGGGAATTCGCACGCATAGAGGACTTCATGGCTGACGAAAGCAAAAAGGACATTGAGGCCGGAGAGATCTATCTCGTCATTGACCGCATGTCGGTGAGCCGGGATAAAGACGCCATCTCGCGACTGACAGACTCCGCCGAGACGGCTCTGTATGAAGGAAACGGCGAGTGCCGGCTGATGTTCCTGCCGTCGATGATTAGCTATGATTTCTCCACGCGCTTCGAGGCCGACGGCATGATGTTCGAAGAGCCGAACGACAATATGTTCTCCTTCAACTCACCGGCCGGAGCATGTCCTGAATGTCAGGGCTTCGGCAAGATTATCGGCATCGACGAAAAGCTCGTCATACCGAACACGTCGCTCAGCGTATATGACGGCTGCGTGGTGTGCTGGCACGGTGAGAAGATGGGACAATGGAAAGACGAGTTCTGCCGCAGGGCTGCAAAGGACAATTTCCCTATATTCGAGCCCTACTACAACCTGACACAGAAGCAGAAGGACCAGCTTTGGCACGGACTGCCATGCGACAAGCGCAAGAGCATGGAAAACAAGGTGTGCATCGACGCGTTCTTCCAAATGGTGAAAGACAACCAGTATAAGATACAGTATCGGGTGATGATGGCACGCTATCGCGGCAAGACGACCTGTCCGGCTTGTCACGGCTCACGTCTGAAAAAGGAGGCGGACTATGTGAAAATCGGAGGAAAGAGCATATCCAACCTCGTAGAAATGCCTATCGTCAGACTGAAGGAATGGTTTGACAATCTGCCGCTCGACGAACATGAGACGCAGATAGCCCGCCGGCTGCTCACAGAAATAAACAGCCGCCTGCAGTTCCTGCTGGACGTAGGGTTGGGCTATCTCACCCTGAACCGCATGTCAAACACCCTGAGCGGCGGAGAAAGCCAGCGCATCAATCTTACGACATCTCTCGGAAGCAGCCTTGTCGGCTCACTGTATATTCTTGATGAGCCGAGCATCGGACTGCACAGCCGCGACACGGACCGGCTGATACACGTTCTGAAAGAGCTTCAGTCGTTGGGCAACACGGTTGTGGTGGTCGAGCATGACGAGGAAATCATGCGCGCCGCCGACCATCTGATTGACGTAGGACCGGATGCGGGAAGGCTCGGAGGCGAAATCGTATTCAACGGAAACATCTCACAGATAGACAGCAATACGCTGAAAGACTATCCCGACAGCCACACAATAAAATATCTGTTGGGCGAGGAGACCATCGAGACACCGAAGAGCCGCCGACGCTGGAACCGCAGCCTGACAATAAAAGGGGCGAGGATGAACAACCTGAAAGGCGTCGACGTCACGATACCGCTGAACGTCTTCACCGTAATCACCGGTGTAAGCGGCTCGGGAAAGTCAAGCCTCATCAAAGGCATTCTCTATCCTGCCATCAAACGGCTGATGGGAGATGTCTGCGACGCACCGGGAGAACACATCGGAATTGAAGGCGACATCAAAGCCATCGAACATATCGAATTTGTCGACCAGAACCCGATAGGAAAGAGCACGCGCTCCAATCCGGCCACATACGTCAAGGCATACGACGCAATACGCGATCTGTTCGCGCAACAGCCACTCGCACAGCAGATGGGTTTCACGTCACAGTATTTCTCGTTCAACGCTGACGGCGGACGATGCGAGGAATGTAAGGGCGCCGGCGTCATCACTGTCGAGATGCAGTTCATGGCCGACCTCGTGCTGGAATGTGAATGCTGTCACGGCCACAGGTTCAAGAAAGACATCCTCGACGTACGGTTTGAAGGCAAGAACATCGACGACGTACTGAACATGACCATCAGCGAAGCCATCGCTTTCTTCGGAGAGCACAAACAGAACGCGATTGTCCGCCGACTGCAGCCATTGGAGGACGTCGGACTGGGATACATAAAACTCGGCCAGAACTCATCCTCGCTATCCGGCGGAGAAAACCAGCGCGTGAAACTGGCATACTTCATCGGTCAGGAGAAACAGTCGCCCACCCTCTTCATCTTTGATGAGCCTACGACCGGTCTGCACTTCCACGACATCAGACGGTTGCTGAAGACTTTTGACGCGCTCATTGACCGCGGCCATACCATCGTGGTGATAGAACACAATCTTGACGTCATCAAATGCGCCGACCATGTCGTCGATATGGGTCCGGACGGTGGCGACCGCGGTGGAAGCGTCGTCGTGACAGGAACACCGGAAGACGTCTGCAAATGCAAGGCAAGTTTCACCGGAAAATACCTCAAAGAAAAGTTATCGCTGAAGAAAAACGCAGGAGAAAACAAAAGATAGTGAAACTTTCTTCTGAAAAAGTTTGTGGAATAAAAAAAAAGTATTACCTTTGCATTCGCAAAACAGGAAAGAGATCCTTGAAAGCCGACATGGCTCAGTTGGTAGAGCAATTCATTCGTAATGAATAGGTCCCCGGTTCGAGTCCGGGTGTCGGCTCTCTTTTCGTTCTAAAGCACTATCCCCACACTTTTTCCAAGCGGTAATAGCTCAGTTGGTAGAGCATTGGCTTCCCAAGCCGAGGGCCGCGGGTTCGAGTCCCGTTTACCGCTCTTAATCGTATTCACCATATTTTGATTGCACAACAGAAAAATGGCGCACCAAATTCTTCCAATTTGATGCGCCATTTTCTATATCAGTTTTCGGGAATTGCTAAAAAGCGGTCATCTTGTCACACGAATCCAATCTACATCCATGAAACCTGTAACACCCTTTCCGGCGGGTTCCTCGGCAACGAAACCGAACTTCGCTCCAATCCATTTGCCTTCACGCATCTGGAACTCGTCGCCGACTTCCTCGAACTTCTTGCCGTTCTTGCTATAAGAGAACTTCAGCTTTGCTCCTTCCTTGACGGTAAGACGCAGATAAATCTCTTCGTAGATAGCAGGTTCGTAGTTCACCTTATCCTTATCCGTAGGATTGAGTTCGGCAAGCACCTTGACCGTTTCGGGTTTGTTCTTGTCCGCCTTCTGGCATGTTATCTGCTGAAGCTGGAACTTATCCCCCACTCTCTTTACGACAAGGGCGCTGTAATCAAGTCCCATCATGATTATTCCACCATACTGATTTTCTTTCTTTGCAGCAAACTTTATCTTTGCCGTAGCCGTGAAAGCGTCGGCCGGAGTCTTCTGTAGCAACAGATTGGGAGCCTCCCAAAGATTGACGAAATTCTCACTCAACTTATGAGTGTAGAGACGGAAGAAACCGTAAGGTGTGGGCTGACCATAGAACTGATTATAGTTTGAATGCCACTGCCACTGCTTTCCAAGTACAGGCGTATTGAACTCATCGCTCTCTACCGGGTTCTGGATAGGATAGTTTTTGCCGACGTTCGGTTTCTTGTAACGCAGAACAGGGTCACCACAAAGGTCGCCATCCTTATCAACTCCCATGACAGGCCATCCCTTAACCCAGTTCACAGGCTGGAGATGCACGACACGACCGTAAGGACCTTTATCCTGAAAATGCATGAACCAGTCTTCTCCCTGAGCCGTATGAACCCAACCACCCTGATGAGGGCCGTTCACGTCGGTCTTTCCCTGAGCCAACACAATCTTATGCTCGTAAGGACCGTAAGGGCTCTTTGAGCGCATGGCGAGCTGCCAACCGGTGGGAACACCGCCTGCCGGACACATTATCCAATACCATCCGTCACGCTTGTAGAACTTCGGACCTTCAGCCGTACGATGCTCGTTGTTACCGTCAAACACAATCACTGGGTCACTGATTGCGCGCGTTCCGTCAGCAGAAAGCTCACGTACGGAAAGCACGCTCTTAAATCCGGCACGGCTGCCGGCCCATCCATTGACAAGATAGCAACGGCCGTCTTCATCCCAAAGAGGAGACGTGTCTATCATTCCTTTTCCCGGTATGACACACACTGGCTCTTCCCACTGACCGGCAGGGTCTTTCGTCTTCACCATGAAAACGCCATAATCGGGGTCACCCCAATAGATATAATACTCACCGTTGTGATAACGGATGCAAGGAGCCCACACACCCATTCCGTGTGCAGTCTTGTCAAAAACCACTTTCGGCTTCAGTTCTTTGAGAGCATAGCCGACAATCTCCCAGTTGACAAGGTCTTTTGAATGCAGAATCGGAAGTCCCGGAATACAATTGAAAGAACTGGCCGTCAGATAAAAATCCTCACCGGAAGCACCTACACAGACATCAGGGTCGCTGTAGTCGGCATTGATTACAGGATTGATGTAGGTTCCGTCCCCTTGATCCGGACACCAAGCCTCGGAACGATACTGAGCCTGTGACATTAAGGGCAATGCCGCCAAGGCTAACAATAATGGTAATTTCATAAAAAGTTTGTTTTTAATAGATAATGGTTATTGATATTTTCAATTCTCATAACGCCATGTCTATCCCCGCCGGAAGGCGACATGGCTATGGCAGCATGACCCATCGTGCGTCTGAGATTGATCTCCACACAAGGATGCAGAAAAAATCCACGCCTCGCGTTATCTTCCACAATCATCATGTCCACACCGAACACGCCACGATAACGGCCGGAATAAACAGAGCCAAGGTGTGAGCATATTGCTCCTTTCACAGTATCAATCAAATCCAAAGATATGTAATCTGTAAGTATGTTTGTTTTATATGGCTCTGAGGCCAAAACGCTGCCTGTGTACATCCAGTTGTCCGTATCGAACAACGACAGTCCGCAGTATTCAACGTTTCCGGCGCCGTCGCTATAGAACTCCAGTCCGAAATCTTTCACCTTTTTATAATACGGCTCTACGATTACGCTTCCCTGAGCTTTTAACATGTTTTTTATCCAACCGGACTGGTGCTGCGTAATACTGCCGTCAAGGAATCTTATTCCCCTGCCACTACAACTCCATGGAGCCTTTACAACTATATGGTGATAAAAAGATAACAAATGCTCCACATCACTATAATTGGAACATACAAATCCTTCTCCCGTCATGCCTTCACCTTTTAAATGTCTGAGTAAATCTATTGCATGGCGGCGATGAGACAATTCACGGATAGAAACAATAGCATCTTTGCCCGGCATCAACTCTTCCGGAACCCCATGTCTCAAAAGTTTATAACGTATAGCACTGTCCCATCCCCATACATCAACAGCCGTAATATGTAATAAAGAAATATCCGCCAGTGTCACGAACTCGACACTACGACATGGCGCATCATAAAAGTCCCGATTTTCCATCATCTGATTTCGCAGGCTTCGCCATGCACCCAATGCAGCCGTTTGGTCCTCGACCACCACGGCATCACCATCATCTGCCCACAATACCGGAATAAAGCCCAAATCCGAGTATAGCTTTTGAGCCGCTGCAGGAGGAGTAAAATACTCCTTATTGCACGCTAAAGCCAAATCATGCTCCGGGTTAAATATATGTAATGTCATCGTACTCATTGAATAAGAAATATCAGACAAACCGACTTGCAACAAACGGCGGCCGCTCTTTATGACCAAACAAGTTGCAACAAGGTCCGTTCGGAATACAAAATTACTCTTTTCTTTTTAGATTTTGCAATACAGACTTTGCAAATTAAGAATAAAGTATTATCTTTGCAACATTAATATTAACTGGAATGGAAGTTTTTTTCAGAACTCATACTAATCTTGTAGAGCACACTAACGCGTCTGTCCGTCGCACCCTTATGGATGAGATAGATTGGGGTGACCGTATGATTGGTATAAAGGGAACAAGAGGCGTCGGAAAAACAACGTTCCTACTGCAATACGCCAAGGAGCACTTCGATGTTCAAGACCGTCAGTGTCTCTATGTCAACATGAACAATTTCTATTTTCAGGGACGTGGAATATCTGATTTCGCCGGAGAATTTTACCGCAATGGAGGGCGCGTATTGCTGATAGATCAGGTATTCAAACAGCAGGATTGGTGTCAGGAATTGCGCAGATGCTATGACGAATACCCGAACCTAAAGATTGTGTTCACCGGTTCAAGCGTTATGCGCCTGAAAGAAGAGAATCCGGAATTGAACGGTATCGTCAAAAGCTATAATCTGCGTGGATTCTCTTTCCGTGAGTTCCTGAATCTCCAGACCGGAAACAACTTCACTCCATACACCCTTGATGATATTCTTGAGAACCACGAACACATCATCAAGCAGATTCTGCCGAAAGTCTCGCCCAACAGATATTTCCTCGATTATATACATCACGGCTTCTATCCTTTCTATCAGGAGCACAGGAATTATTCCGAAAATCTCCAAAAGACGATGAACATGATGACAGAGGTTGACATCCTTCTCATCAAACAGATAGAACTGAAGTATCTGACAAAAATCAAAAAACTCTTTTACCTGCTGGCTGTGGACGGCCCGAAAGCACCCAACATAAGCCAATTGGCGAATGACATAGAAACCAGCCGGGCTACGGTGATGAACTATATAAAATATCTGGCCGATGCAAGACTAATCAACATCATCTACCCCGTCGGACAGGAATTTCCCAAAAAGCCGTCCAAGGTTATGATGCACAACTCCAACCTCATGTTCGCTATATATCCCATTAAGATTGAACAGCAGGACACAATGGAGACTTTCTTCGTCAATTCGCTTTGGAAAGACCACAAAGTGAATCAGGGTGGCAGAGAGACACACTATACCGTGGACAGGAAACTGAAATTCAAAATATGCGATGCCTGCAACAACAGTAAGACAAGGTGCGTCCCTGACATGATATACGCCCGCTACAATACAGAAGTCGGTCATGGTAATCAGATTCCTTTATGGCTGTTCGGGTTTCTTTATTAGTCAGGACTTCCCTTATATATAATAAGGTATGGCATTAACGATAATGTGAGATATAAAACAAATTAAAGATAGGAAAGAAAACATTGGTTTATTCATTTAAATATTTTATCTATTAAAATGGCAAAAGAAAAGAAATTTATCACTTGTGATGGTAACCAAGCCGCAGCACATATCTCGTATATGTTCTCGGAGGTGGCAGCCATCTACCCCATCACTCCGTCTTCAACGATGGCGGAGTATGTGGACGAATGGGCAGCACAAGGTCGCAAGAACATCTTCGGCGAGACAGTGCTCGTACAGGAAATGCAGTCTGAGGGCGGTGCCGCTGGCGCCGTTCACGGTTCATTGCAGGCTGGAGCCCTGACTTCCACCTATACAGCATCACAGGGTCTGCTGCTGATGATTCCTAACATGTACAAGATTGCCGGTGAGTTCCTGCCCTGCGTATTCCACGTATCGGCCCGTACACTCGCTTCTCACTCTCTCTGTATCTTCGGCGATCATCAGGACGTTATGTCTACACGCCAGACCGGCTTCGCTATGCTTTGCGAAGGCTCTGTACAGGAAGTAATGGATTTGGCCGGTGTTGCTCACCTTGCAACAATCAAGAGCCGCGTTCCGTTCGTCAACTTCTTCGACGGTTTCCGCACATCTCACGAGATTCAGAAGATCGAGATGCTGGAGAACGACGACCTTGCTCCGCTGGTAGACCAGGAGGCTCTGGCCGAATTCCGCAGCCGCGCCCTCACACCCGAGCATCCCGTTGCACGCGGTATGGCCGAGAACCCCGACACATTCTTCACTCACCGTGAGTCTTGCAACTCTTACTACGATGCAGTTCCCGCCATCGTTGAGGAGTACATGGAGAAGATTTCCGAGATTACCGGCCGCAAGTACGGTCTGTTCAACTACTACGGAGCAGAGGATGCCGACCGCGTTATCATCCTGATGGGTTCTGCAAGCGAGGCAGCACGCGAGGCCATCGACCACCTGACAGCTCAGGGTGAGAAGGTTGGTTTGGTTTCTGTCCACCTCTACCGTCCGTTCTCAGTTAAGCACTTGCTCGCAGCTGTGCCTAAGACTGTAAAGCGCATCGCTGTTCTCGACCGCACCAAGGAACCGGGAGCAAACGGCGAGCCCCTGTATCTCGACGTTAAGGAGGCCTTCTACGGCGTTGAGAACGCACCCGTCATTGTTGGCGGACGCTACGGTCTGGGTTCAAACGACACCACCCCCGCACAGATTCTCTCCGTTTACGAGAACCTTGCACTGGCTGAGCCGAAAAACCACTTCACCATCGGCATCGTTGATGACGTTACATTCACATCCCTGCCCAAGAAGGAAGAGATTGCCCTCGGCGGCGAAGGCATGTTCGAGGCCAAGTTCTACGGACTCGGTGCCGACGGAACTGTTGGTGCCAACAAGAACTCGGTGAAGATTATCGGCGACAACACCGACAAGCACTGCCAGGCATACTTCTCTTACGACTCGAAGAAGTCAGGAGGTTTCACCTGCTCTCACCTGCGTTTCGGCGACACGCCCATCCGCTCTACATATCTGGTGAACACGCCCAACTTCGTGGCTTGCCACGTACAGGCTTACCTCCACATGTACGACGTTACACGCGGTCTGCGCAAGAACGGAACCTTCCTGCTCAACACCATTTGGGAGGGCGAGACACTTGCCGCCAACCTGCCCAACAAGGTTAAGAAATACTTCGCAGACAATAATATTAAGGTATACTACATCAACGCTACCAAGATAGCACAGGAGATTGGTCTGGGCAACCGCACCAACACCATCCTCCAGAGCGCTTTCTTCCGCATCACCGAGGTTATCCCCGTTGATCTGGCCGTAGAGCAGATGAAGAAGTTCATCGTGAAGTCTTACGGCAAGAAGGGTCAGGACGTTGTCGACAAGAACTACGCTGCCGTTGACCGCGGAGGCGAGTACAAAGAGCTGACCGTTGATCCGGCATGGAGCAACCTGCCTGCCGACACAGTGAAGGAGAACAACGACCCCGCATTCATCAACGAGGTTGTACGCCCCATCAACGCACAGAACGGCGACCTGCTTCCCGTTTCAGCCTTCAAGGGCATCGAGGACGGTACATGGCCGCAGGGCACAGCCGCTTACGAGAAGCGTGGCGTGGCTGCCTTCGTTCCGACATGGACTCCCGAGAACTGTATCCAGTGTAACAAGTGTGCATACGTTTGTCCTCACGCCTGCATCCGCCCGTTCGTTATGGACGACGCAGAGGCTGCCGGTCTGAACGCCGCCACAATCGACATCAAGGCTCCCGCCGCACTTAAGGGCATGAAGTTCCGCATGCAGGTGGGCGTTATGGACTGTCTGGGTTGCGGCAACTGTGTTGACGTATGTCCCGGCAATCCGAAGGCTGGTGGCAAGGCCCTCAAGATGGTTCCGCTGGAAGGCGAGCTCGACGAGGCTGCAAACTGGGAATATTGCGTTAAGAACGTCAAGAGCAAGCAGGATCTGGTTGACATCAAGCAGAGCCCGAAGAACTCACAGTTCGCCACTCCGCTCTTCGAATTCTCCGGCGCTTGCTCCGGTTGCGGTGAGACACCGTACGTGAAGCTGATTTCACAGCTCTTCGGAGACCGTGAGATTGTTGCCAACGCTACAGGATGTTCTTCAATCTATTCAGGTTCAATCCCCTCAACGCCGTATACAACCAACGAGAAGGGTCAGGGTCCGGCATGGGCCAACTCACTGTTCGAGGACTTCTGCGAGTTCGGTCTCGGTATGACACTGGCCAACAAGAAGATGCGTGCCCGCATTGCAGAACTGCTTAAGGCAGAAATCGACTGCGAGGGTGTGCCCGCAGAGTTCAAGGCTGCCGCTCAGGAGTGGCTCGACGGCAAGGACGATGCCGACGCATCGAAAGCCGCTGCCGCCAAGCTCAACCCGATGATTGAGGAAGGTGCTGCCAAGGGTTGCGAGACATGCAAGAAGCTGAAGGAGCTGTCTCACTATCTCGTTAAGCGTTCACAGTGGATCATCGGTGGTGACGGTGCTTCTTACGACATCGGCTACGGCGGTCTCGACCACGTAATCGCTTCCGGTGAAGATGTCAACATCCTCGTTCTCGACACTGAGGTTTACTCTAACACCGGTGGTCAGTCTTCAAAGGCTACTCCGCTCGGCGCCATCGCCAAGTTCGCCGCTTCCGGCAAGCGCGTACGCAAGAAGGACCTCGGTATGATTGCAACGACCTATGGCTACGTTTATGTTGCACAGATTGCCATGGGCGCAGACCAGGCTCAGTGCTTGAAGGCCATCCGTGAGGCCGAGGCTTATCCCGGACCGTCAATCATCATCGCCTACGCTCCGTGTATCAACCACGGTCTGAAGAAGGGCATGGGCAAGGCCCAGGCCGAGGAGGCTGCTGCCGTGGCATGCGGCTACTGGCACCTGTGGCGCTTCAACCCGGCTCTCGAAGAGGAAGGCAAGAATCCGTTCACGCTCGACTCTAAGGAACCGGCATGGGAGAACTTCCAGGATTATCTGAAGGGTGAGGTTCGCTTCCTCTCAGTTATGAAGCAGTTCCCCAACGAGGCTGCCGACCTGTTCAAGGCTTGCGAGGATATGGCTAAGAAGCGTTATCAGAGCTATGTCCGCATGAGCAAGATGGACTGGAGCGAGGAGGCATAACAAAGACTTTTGTTAAACCCTATTAATGATAAAGGGGCTATGGTTTTCATGCCATAGTCCCTTTTTAGTTGCTTCTTTTTTGCTGGCGTGCTGCATTGGCAACATCGCACAAAGAAATAAAAACGCTGACAATTATGTTTAAAAGGCGTATTTATATGTTAACGTTCGTTATATCACCCAGCTTCTTATGAAATATTTTCTTCTTCTATTTTGACATCACATAGATAAATCTTACCTTTGTCTACATAACGACAGCGCTGCGGCTTGATATGGAAATCCCTGTCAGCGTGGCAAGACTGACCTATGAATGAATAAATAAAAACAATATAATCAATGCAACAGATAAGAACATTAAAATTACTTGTCGTCATCCTAATGACCGTAATCTATGGAGTTTCAAACACAGCGGCACAGACAGCCACAGACTTACTTAAAACCGATATGGTGGATTTCAATGGAACAAATTCATACAAAGACGCCGATGGAATAATGTTGACCTCCAATGCCGTCTATTCCGTGAGCATAGCAAAATCAGCTACAAAAGCCATAATGATTAGAAAAGATGAAAATTCCGGCATCGTGACAACGGAAACAGGCGGCAGGGTGAAAAGAATAATAATATATTGGAATCCACAAGACATAACAAGCACTGAAAAAGCATTGAAGATATACGGTAAGGATTCTCCATATACATCCACCGCTGATTTATCCAATGCGCCTGACAAAGAAATCATTCATACGATAGAACGCGGCACGCCCAATGTCTATACAATAGGTTTTGATGACGAATATAAATATATCGGAATTAAAGCCGTTGGAGGCACAGCAAACCTCGACTCCATAGCCATTGTATGGGCATCCGAGGCCTATACCAATATAAAGACGCCAATGTTCACTCCTGCTGCGGGAACATATAACACGACACAGAATGTAACGATAACGGCCGAAAGCGGAAACACAATCTATTATACAACGGACGGAAGCGAGCCAACTGGCGGGACCGGGCTTATATACAATGACGGGACACCGATAATCGTAGACCGCGACATGACCGTAAAAGCCATGGCCGTTGACGAACAGAGCGACGAACAGAGTGACGTTGCCATTGCAAAATATATCATAAAAAGAATTTTCAGCTTTAGCGCCGATGAGGCGAAAGCCACGCTCGGCAAAGAGTTCATCGCCCCGGAACTGAAAAATACATATCCGGACGGCACAGTGATTTGGAATAGTTCCGACAACAGCGTCGCGTCTGTTGACAACAACGGTGATGTGACACCACTCTCTCAGGGAACCACCGTCATCACCGCACAGTTGTCACGCCCCGATCACCCCACCCTGACGGCAACATATAGACTTATCGTAAGCGACCCGTCCATACTGCCTTTAGGCAATGCCTACTACAAGCGTGTCACATCAAACGCCGACATTGTTGATGGCGGAGTATATCTCATCGTCAATGAAACGAACAGAAAGGCCATGGGAAAAATTGTAAAAGGTTATGGAACGGGTGTAAATGCCGATATTGAACATGGAATAATAGCCACTCCGACGGATGCCGAAATAATCCTAACCAAACATACCAATGGAGCATGGCTTTTGACAAACAAAGCAGGATATATCGGATATAAAGATAACAGCACAGGAATTTTAGAAATATCCAGTGGCAAAAACACCGCGGCTCGCTTTCTTTGGACAATCAGTTCAGGAGCGGATAGTGCAATCATCATAAATAACGGAACTGAAAAACGCAAAATAAGATACAAGCCAACATCCAATGATTTCCGCGTATATTCTTCTATCAACACCACCTCCAACATCTCCCTCTACCGCAAGATGGGCGCGCTGAAAATAACGAGTGGCGGCCGCGACGCTGACGGAAGATATTATGCGACATATTTCACCGACGTTGCCATTGCCGTTCCCGAAGACATCACTTTCACGACCGTCGGGATTAACAAAGACGGCCAGATGACCCTCACCGACTTTTCGGCAAACAGCGTCATTCCCGCCTCCACCGGCCTTGTCGTCTCTGCCGCAGAACCGGGAGTTTATGAATATGCCGCATCGGGTAAAAAGTCAACGAACCCCACAGGCAATCATCTGAAAGGCGACGTCAAGGACATCACCGCTGACGACATGACCGCCGCCAATCCCGAATGTACATTCTTCCGGCTGGCCAAACCTGCCGGCGAATCACTCGGCTTCTGGTGGGGAGCACCCGACGGCAACGGGTTTTCCTTGGGTGCATGCAAGGCCTATCTTGCCGTACCGAACAGCATCTCTGCCGCCAAAGGCTTCTCCTTCGGCTCTGCGGTATCATCGCTTAAGGCCATACACGCCCACGAAACGCCACGGTCGGGCATAATATACAACCTCCACGGCCAGCGCGTTTCCGATACTGCCCGCCCCGGAATATACATCAAGGACGGCAAGAAATTCATAAAACGCCAATAACCCAAAAACAAACAATAATACTAAAACAACGATGAAAACAAACAGAACCAAGTCATGGACAGTGGTTCTTGCGGCCGTCGCCATCACTGCCATCATGCCGATACAAACGACGGCGGCGCAAACAATGGACAGACAAATCCGCTGCCACATAAACGGACAAGTCATTGACGACCCTGCTTGCCATCGCATGTTGCTAACCGTCTATAATACCGATTTGCGCATAGGCTCATGCGACACAATTTCCGTTGACAAGGACGGACGGTTCACATACGACCTGAGGACGACAGGAAATAACGTCTACGAGCTTATCGCCGAGAATGATTATAAAAACGGGAGCAGAACTATAATTAAATTCTTTGCCGAAAACGGAACCGTCAATATAAAAAAATATGCGAAAGCCACCGGCCGCAAACCGGAAATGACAGCTGACTGTCCGTTGAACAGCGAGATGATACGTCTGGATAAATTGAAACAAGACATGTTTCTTGATAAACCCGACCGTGAAAGAAAAATGCTGGAGGAAAGCGGAAAGGTTTTAACCCCAGAAATACAGGAATTAAGAAAGAAGCAAAAGGAGGCCAAAACGAACGATGAGCGCAAGGCCATAGGCAGACAGCTGGATTCATTGTCCAGAACAGACAAATGGTATAGTGCCGAATATACTGCTGCATGCGAAAAATATACTCAGGCCATAGCAGACCACGATAAATATCTGCTCGAATATGCCAAAGAAAACGTTACGCCAGTAGGTTTGCTATATCTGTACCAAACCCGACGTGGAACAAACACCGCCGACCGTACGGAAGCCATATACGACAGCCTCTATGCCGGAAAATTCAGCGACAACATCGTCAGCAGGTATATGCGCAACTGGATTGCCAGACGCAAAATAAAGCCGGGCGGCCGGTTCATTGACTTCACGGCTCCCGATCTCGACGGCCGGAACCACACGCTGTCGGCCGAGATTGCCGGACACATTGCGCTGATAGACCTGTGGGCGTCGTGGTGCGGCCCGTGCCGGAGAAACTCAAAGAGCATGATTCCCATATATGAGGAGTACCGCGACCGAGGCTTTACGGTTGTCGGTGTGGCCCGCGAACGCAGTGCCGGACCTATGCGCAAAGCCATCGACCGCGACGGATATAAGTGGCTCAATCTGCTGGAACTGAACGACAAGGCGCTGATTTGGGAACAATATGGTGTGCCGAACGGCGGAGGCATGACCGTGCTCGTTGACCGTGACGGAAAAATCCTCGCCGTAAATCCAAAAGCCGACGAGGTTAGGAAGATACTTGATAAAGTGTTGAATCGAGAGGATATATCAAAATGCAAATGAGCCAGACGGCAGGAACTTCTTTTATCGTATTACGACATTTAGTGTAATATTGGTTCACCTGATAAAGTTCCCCCACTTGTATAAACATTGTCTCGTCTTTGTCTGCAATCAAAATGCTTAATATCAATACGTCACTTGCGGACAAAGACAAGACTATGTCCCTACAGGCGGGAGAACAGACTGCGGTATCACCGTAAAACATCAGATATAACCATATATTTGATACTTCCAATCACGGCTGTTCGGAAGATAACCCGAACGAAGGTGTTGCAGAACCACACTCATGGGTACAGCGTTCGGATTATCTTCCTAATAGCCGTGATTCGTAATTTGTTTTCCTCATTTTAGGCCGACGAGAATAGGGACTTTCTAAAAAATATGGCCGTGGGTGAAAATATCGCAAGCACAAACGTATCAAAAATCAGGGGTATTTATTTTGTTTTATTTACATTTTTCACAAAATTCTTTATACCAGCTACTTACAAACGGGCACATTTCCTGCATCTGCAAATTACGCCGAAATGTTGTTGCCGTAAGGCCCTCCCGGCCCTGCCGTAAGGGCCTTACGACAATGCAACGGGGCCGCCGTTGCACTCCAACGGGCGCCCCGTTGCAGACCAACGAGGGCCTTACGGTAAGAAAACGGCAACTTTTCCGCACAAAAACGACCATCAAAAACTCACGAAAATCATGGCAACAGAAGAGCCGTAAGGGCCTTACGGCTCTTCAACCACCGCTTTTCATGTCGCAAAACAGGCGCGAAACCGTCATAACAAGCCCCAAAATGACCTCAAAACGAGCTAAAACGGAAGAAAATCCGAACATAATTTTGTAAGGATATGCACACATCTGCGAACCGGCAGAAACATTTTTGGCTCATCCGACATTTTTTCCCACACATACAAGATTTTTGAATTTTTGTTGTACCTTTGCAAAACGACAAATGATTGTCCAACGGAGCCAACGGGCCTCACTCCACTGGATGATTGGAATATGGATTACGGAGGCCCTAACATATAACAAATCAAGATTAAGATTATGAAGAAAGTCTATCTTTTCATTATCGCCGCCATTATCATGGCCATGCCCGACATGGCTAAGGCGCAGAGCGATTACCGACAGGCATTAAAAGAACTTATGGAAAACTATCCACGGTATTCGGCCATTCCCGAACTGCTCAGCAGTCAGTTTTCCAGCAGTCTTAACACAATCAACCAGCAGATATTGGTTGATAAAACAGCCGCAGAAACTGTCGCGGACAAATATCTGAAAGAACAGATGATGAACGACATCTATGACCTGCTTTTTGTTCCGTCTTTCTCAAAGAACATCAGTGTTGAAGAAATCAAAGAGGCCAACGCCATGCTCAACACGCCTGAGGGCAAAGCCTATATGGAAAAGTCACAGGCCATGGAACAGAGCTTGGGAATGAACATGATCAGCGACCTCATGCTACAAATAATTACAGCTGGAGACGAAGCTACAAAACAAACTGAGTTTCAATTGAAACCTGTGCAGCCATACGCTGGTTGCACAGAAGAATATAAAGAGGAGTTCAACAAGTATTTTGAAACGTTCAACGACGACTTATTCAATGCAATAAACACGTTGATAGACTCACCCATGATGCAAAAAGAACTGAACAACGGAGAGGATTCGGAAAATAGCCAAAAGATAAGCAACATAATATCCGAATATCTCCGTAACAACATGAAAGTCATGATGCTCAACGCATGCCACGAGTCACTCACCATTGACGATCTGCGCATTGGCGCCAAGATTCAGGGTTCACCCGTTTTTTCAAAAATCACGAAGAGCGGAATGGAACTTATTGAGAGATCCAGCAATCATGACTACATGCAGGATGTCGGTATGAAATGGGGAGAGCGCTATGTCTCATGGCTCCAAAAGCAGAATATAAAGATGAAAGATATGTAGGGTTCACACTTTAGAGGGTGTTGCAGAACCACACCCTCTAAAGATAGAAAGATTAGTGTCAAAACATGCCAAAGGCATGTCCCTACATTTGCGGTTGACGCATGCTTCTGTCATGTTATACGACTGCCACTATATTATATATATGGATGGCGTTGCATAACCCACTATAGGTCATATCAGAATAGATTCATGAACCTGATTCTGCCAAATGACATACTCTTCACCCAAACCTCCGGCAGAACTCACAGCCCAGCCTGAAGCCCTCTTCATACAGAGCCTCCAACCGTCCGGCGTCCTTGGTCATACGGTCGACGTCCATCGTGCGTTGCGGCCGGATGCAGATGATGCGGCCTTCGTCCTCCAGACGTTCGACAAGGGCCAGCTGTTCGTTGTAGACGGCGATGCGGCGGCTCAGCGCCACGCGCAGACGGGGATATTTGCGGTAGATGAACTTCGGGATTTTGCGGTCATGTCCGGTACTGCGGTAGCCGCGGTTGCGGGTGCAGACGACCACGTTCCGCTGATGGCCCTGTTCGATGGCACGCATGACGGGGATGCTGTCGACGATGCCGCCATCGAGCATCGGGACACCGTCGACGTCAATTGTCTTGCAGACATACGGCAGACTGCTGCTGGCGTGGACGATGTCTATCGCACGGCGGGGGTCGGAAAGTTCCGATAGATATTCGGCGTTGCCGGTCAGACAGTTTGTCGTGACGACCTCGAACGTGCCGGCATTGGCAAAATAAGTCTCATAGTCGAACGGCACAAGCTCATTGGGAAAACGCTCGTAGAGCAGTTCCGGGTCGTAGATGCAACCATGGGAGACGAGCTGCCGCACACCAAGATAATCATATTTGACGAGCATGTCAATATTCGAGATGCGCGCACGCCGCGGCTGGCGGCTGATATATGACATTCCGTTGCATGCCCCGGCCGATACGGCAACGACATAGCGGAAGTAGCGTTCGTTCTTCATGAAAGCATCAAGCACACCGCTGGTGAACACACCGCGCATACCGCCGCCTTCGAGCACAAGCCCCGTATTTCTGTCTACCTGCATTATTTTTTGTCTAAATTATGTGCAAAGATACTTATTTTCAGCAAAAATACTATATCTTTGCAAAACATTCAAACGGTTTAAGACATTTATTCTTTTATTAATATGTTCAACAGAGAGACATACGTACGCCGCCGTGAAACGCTGAAACGGCTTGTGAACAGCGGCATCATCATATTGTTCGGTAACAACGAGTCACCGGCAAACTGTCCTGCAAACGCCTACTATCCGTTCCGTCAGGACTCCTCTTTCATCTATTATTTCGGTCTCCACCGCGACGGACTTGTCGGCGTCATCGACATCGACAATGACCGCGAGACGCTCATCGGCAACGACATCGACATCGAGGACATCGTTTGGTTCGGTTCCGTTGACAGCGTCAGCGACATGGCCGCACAAGCCGGCGTGGCCCACTCGGCACCGATAAAGGAGCTGAAGACCATCTGCAACAAGGCTCTGGAGCAGCACCGCAAGATCCATATCCTTCCGACTTACCGCCATGACACGATGATTCAGGTCATGGACCTGCTCGGCATACACCCCGGCCAGCAGCGTGAGGCAGCATCACTGGAACTGATCAAGGCGGTCGTGAAGATGCGCTCCACAAAAGAGCAGCAGGAGATTGACGCCATTGAACAGGCCTGCGAGGTGGGCTACATGATGCACACGACGGCGATGAAGCTGACCCGTCCAGGTGTCACGGAGCGTTTCGTCGGCGGTCAGGTTGACGGCATTGCCAGCTCAAATGCGCTAAAGGTCAGTTTCCCGACCATATTCACCCAGCACGGCGAGGTCATGCACGGAGGTCCGTCCGACAGTCTGCTCGAAGCGGGACGGCTGACGCTGTGCGACGCTGGATGTGAGCTGAACGACTATTGCTCCGACCACACCCGCACCTACCCCGTGTCGGGCAAGTTCACGGAGCGCCAGCTGGAGATATACAGGATTGTGGAGGAGTGTCACGACCATACGCTCAACGTCGCCCGCCCGGGCGTCAGATGGTTTGACGTCCACATGGATGTCTGCCGCCTGATGACCGAACGCCTGAAGGAAATCGGCCTGATGAAGGGCGACACGGAGGAAGCTGTAAGGGCCGGAGCCCACGCCATGTTCCTCCCCCACGGCCTCGGCCACATGATGGGCATCGACGTCCACGACATGGAGGCGCTGGGACAGGAGTACGTAGGTTTCGACGAGGAGACACGTCCTTCGACACAGTTCGGCACAAACTGTCTGCGCATGGGCCGGAAGCTGGAGGAGAACTTTGTCATGACCGACGAACCGGGAATCTACTTCATTCCCGCGCTCATCGACGAATGGCGCGCCAACGGTCACTGCAAAGAATGGATAAACTTCGACCTGCTGGAGACATACAAGGACTTCGGAGGCATACGCATCGAGGACGACATCCTGATAACGAAAGACGGCTGCCGCTTCCTCGGCAAAAACCGCATCCCCTACCACCCCGCGGACGTGGAGAAATTCATAGAGGCATAAAAAGTCGGCCGGCCGTTTCACATAACGAGAAGAAAGAAACATCAAATAAAAAAAAGACAAACATGAAGAAAGTTTTAACCATGTCTCTCATCGCCCTCATGGCCGTGGGAGCCAATGCACAGGAGAAGAAAGACTCCGTCAACAAGAACAAACCGGTGTTCACCACCATCAAGGAAAATCCCATCACAAGCATCAAGGACCAGAACCGCAGCGGCACTTGCTGGGCCTACTCGACACTGTCGTATTTCGAGAGCGAGATACTGAAAAAGTCAGGAAAGACCTATGACCTCTGCGAGTCATTCGTCGCAAACAAGAACTATATGGACCGCGCCAAGCAGGTTGTCCGTCTTCACGGCGACTGCCAGTTCTCTCAGGGCGGCTCAGCATACGACGTGCTCTACGTTCTCCAGAACTACGGTATCTGTCCCGAGGACGCCATGCCCTTCCCCGGAAGTCTCTACGGCGACTCGCTCCACAACTTCAACGAGTTCTTCGAGGTGATGACTCCATACGTGACAGCCATCGCAAGAAGCGAGGCCAAGAAGATTTCCGGCCAATGGAAAGTCGGACTTCAGGGCATTCTCGACGCCTACCTCGGCAAGTGTCCCGAGACATTCAAGTATGAGGGCAAGACATATACCCCGCAGCAGTTTGCCTCAAGCCTCGGCCTCGACTGGAACGACTATGTGACCATCACCAGCTATACACACCATCCTTTCTACACAGCATTTGCCGTCGAGGTGCAGGACAACTGGCGCAACCCACTGTCATGGAACGTTCCGATGGAGGACATGCAGCGCATCATCGACAATGCCGTCGACAACGGCTATACCATCGCCTGGGGCGGTGACGTTTCGGAAGACGGATTCACACGCAAAGGTACGGCATACGCCTACGACATGAAGCAGGTTCAGAGCCTCACCGGAAGCGACGCCGCACGCTGGCTCCGCCTGACGAAGGACAAGAAGACCGAACTCTATGACTCACTGGGATGCACGGCTCCAGAAATCGTTCCCACCCAGAAAATGCGTCAGGAGCGCTACGACAACTGGCAGCTGACCGACGACCACGGTATGCTCATCTACGGTGTGGCTAAGGACCAGTACGGAAAGGAGTATTACATGGTGAAGAACTCATGGGGTGAGTACGGCGACTACAAAGGTACATGGTATATGACCAAGACTTTCATCATCGCAAACACGATGGACTTCATGGTCAACAAGAATGCCATCCCCAAGGATATCCGCAAGAAACTCGGTATCTGATTTGAAGGTTAGTGTAATGATGCGTCCGGTCCGGCTTGGCATCAAGCCGAACCGGACGTGTTTGAGACTCTATATACTATGATTATCAACACTTTAAGAAAATTTCTTAGGGGGGGGACACCATGATTGACGGACAGGACGAAGCAAGCAGATTCAAACAACAGAGCCTTAAAGCTATTAAACACAATCGCATATTCAAGAAAATCATCTTTTATTCCATGGTTACTGTCGCTGTAGCTCTAATGATTGCGGTGTTAATATCTTACACACTGGTATGATAATGCTGAACGAATAAAAATGACTCTATAAAAAATGATGATGTGGCGCAATGGATTTTTGATGTTCCTTGCGCCACACTATCTTAATATACATATCAGACTGCGACAGACGACACACTTCTTTTCTTTAAAAACTCAAAAACTTGCTCCCCGATTCGCATTTTCTTGTTTTTTATTCGTAACTTTACAAGCCATATCGCGTGGCCGCAACAGAAAAGAGCCGTAGCGCCCATTGGAAGACGCCGTATTAAGACTGACGGCCTATAAAAGAGAATAGAATAAAAAAAACAATATATTAATGCAATTCAAATGGAATTACGAACCACCTACACCGGAAAGACAGAAGGCAGCTAAGGAGCTGGGAGAGAAAATCGGGATGAGCCCGATTCTCGCCAACCTGCTGATACAGCGCGGCATCAAGACAGAATCGGCGGCAAAGAGATTTTTCCGACCGATGCTCAACGAGCTGATCGATCCGTTCCTGATGAACGACATGGACGTGGCCGTGGACAGGCTGAACGACGCCATGGGACGCAAGGAACGCATCATGATTTACGGTGACTATGACGTGGACGGCTGTACGGCTGTGGCTTTGGTGTACAAGTTTCTGCAGCAGTTCTATTCCAATATAGAATACTACATCCCTGACCGTTACGAAGAGGGATATGGTGTGAGCCACAAGGGAATAGACTATGCGAAAGAAACAGGTGTCAGACTTATCATCGTTCTCGATTGCGGTATCAAGGCCATTGAGGAGATTGCCTATGCCAAGAGTCTCGGCATAGACTTTATCATCTGCGACCATCACGTTCCGGATGAGGAGATGCCCCCAGCCGTGGCCATCCTCAATCCGAAAAGGCCGGATTCGACCTATCCCTTTCATCATCTGTCGGGATGCGGCGTAGGGTTCAAGTTCATGCAGGCTTTCGCCAAGAACAACGGCATTCCGTTCTCAAGGCTTATCCCGCTGCTCGACTTTTGTGCCGTCAGCATCGCCTCAGACATAGTTCCCGTAATCGGAGAAAACCGTACGCTGGCTTTCCACGGACTTAAACAGCTCAATCAGAGTCCGTCCGTCGGTCTGAAAGCAATCATAGAAATCTGCGGACTGACCAACCGTGAGCTGACCATGAGCGACATCGTCTTCAAAATAGGCCCGCGCATCAATGCCTCGGGACGCATGCAAAACGGCAAGGAGGCTGTTGAGCTGCTCGTCGAAAAGGATCTCACCCGCGCCATGACGGAGGCGTATCTGATAAACGAATACAACGAGCAACGCAAAGACGTGGACAAACAGATGACGGAAGAAGCCAACTCCATCGTGGAGAAACTGGAAAGCCAGAAACATCTGTCATCAATTGTCCTTTATGATGAAAACTGGAAGAAAGGTGTCATCGGCATTGTGGCTTCAAGGCTGACGGAAATATACTTCCGCCCGACTGTCGTGCTGACCATGAGCGACGGCATGGCTACGGGTTCGGCACGCAGCGTTGCCGGATTTGATATCTACGACGCGATAAAGAGCTGCCGCGATCTGCTCGAAAACTTCGGAGGCCATACCTACGCCGCCGGCTTGTCGCTGAAAGCGGAGAACATAAAGGAGTTCAGACGCCGCTTCCAGCAGTACGTCAACGAACATATCATGCCGGAACAGACAATGCCGATACTTGACATTGAGGAGGTGATTGACTTTAAGGACATCACGAAGAAGATGCACGCTGACCTGAAGAAGTTTGCTCCTCATGGACCGTGCAACCCAAAACCGTTGTTCTGTACGCGCAATGTATATGACTACGGCACGAGCAAGGTCGTGGGACGCCATCAGGAACACATCAAGCTGGAACTTGTGGACAGTCAGTCGAGCAACGTCATGAACGGTATCGCGTTCGGACAAAGTTCTGCCGCACGGTATATAAAGAGCAAACGGTCGTTCAACATAGTATATACAGTAGAGGAGAATGCATACAAACGCGGTGAGGTGCAGCTGCAGATAGAGGATATCATGCCGTCGGAGAATTGAGAAGATGCAGTCAGACAAATATACAGATATTCTCCGCAAATACTGGGGATACGACGATTTCCGCGGCATACAGCGCGAAATCATCGAAAGTATCGGCAGCGGACACGACACGCTCGGACTGATGCCGACGGGCGGCGGCAAGTCTGTCACGTTCCAGGTTCCGGCGTTGGCACAGGAAGGTGTGTGTATCGTCATCACACCGCTCATTGCCCTGATGAAGGATCAGGTGGCGAACCTCAAACGGCGCGGCATACGCGCGGCAGCAATATACTCGGGATTGTCCCGCGATGAGATTGTCACCATACTCGAAAACAGTATCTTCGGAGCAATAAAGATTCTATATGTTTCACCTGAACGTCTTGCCTCTGAGATATTCCAGACCAAGATGAGGCACATGCAAGTGAGCTTCATCACCGTGGATGAGGCCCACTGCATAAGCCAATGGGGATATGACTTCCGCCCATCATACTTGAAGATTGCGGACATCAGGCGCATCCAGCCGTCCGCGCCGGTGCTCGCCCTGACGGCAACGGCAACTCCGACTGTCGTCGACGACATTCAAGAACGGCTGGGATTTTCCGAGAAGCGCGTATTCCGCATGAGCTTTGAGCGGAAGAATCTGGCGTATGTCGTGCGCCGGACGATGGACAAGCGGCAGGAGATGGTACATATTCTACAGTGTGTTGAGGGAAGCGCAATTGTATATGTGAGAAGCAGGAAAAGGACAAAGGATGTCGCAGAACTGTTATGCACCAACGGAATTGATGCAACGTTCTACAATGCCGGATTGGAAGACGCGGTGAAGGATGAGCGCCAGAAGGCGTGGAAGAATGACAAGACACGCGTGATGGTGGCCACAAATGCGTTTGGCATGGGCATTGACAAGCCGGACGTGAGAATCGTAATCCATCTGGACATGCCCGACAGCATCGAGGCTTATTTTCAGGAAGCAGGGCGCGGAGGACGCGACGGAAAGAAATCATACGCCATACTGCTGTGGAACAAGGGTGACATAGGCAAAATCAATAAGCGCATAAAGAGCACTTTTCCTGACAAGGACTACATAAAAAAGGTATATGAACATCTCGCATACTTCTATCAGATACCGACCGGAGCAGGATATAACCTGACCTTTGAGTTCGGACTGGACAAGTTTTGCCAGATTTACGGACATTTTCCACTTCATGCAGATTCTGCTCTGAAAATTCTCGATAATGCCGGATACATTGAATATATAGAAGAGCAAGACAACTGTGCACAAGTTATGTTCACCGTATCACGTAACAATCTCTACAAACTGGAGAACAATTCGGAAGCTGAGGAAAAGCTAATCGTCGCACTATTGCGTAGATATGGTGGCATTTTTAATGACTATTGCTATATTGACGAGAGTTTTCTTGCTCATCAGACTGGACAAACCATGCACGAAGTCTACATGAATCTGAAACTTCTGAGTCAAAAACACATCATTAAATTCATACCTCACAAGCGTACACCGCTCATACGTTACAGGCAACGGAGAGAGGACGCCGAACACCTGATATTTCCCAAAGAAGTTTATGACGACCGGAAACGGCAGTATATCGAGCGCATTGAAGCTATGGCGGCATACGCAGCCGCAACAGATATGTGCCGCAGTCAGATGCTGCTCAGATATTTCGGGGAAGAAACCGGCCCAGAATGCGGGACATGTGATGTCTGTCTGGAACAACGTCATGAAATCGTTAATGACAGAACCATTGCAGAAACGGAAGCAGAAATAATGGCTCTATTCAATGACGGAAAGCAACATCATGTAACGGAACTTCACGCCATCAGGCGGCCATACCAGCAGATTGACGCCGCCTTAAGACACATGCTCGATGAGGAAATACTGTATTCAATTAACGGTACGTTGTTAAAAGAGCCATGAATTAATGCTAACAAAACATTTTGAGTCCTGTCAGGAACAGAAAGACAATAATAATTCGGTGTTTCCGAAAATTATTCCTACCTTTGTATGGCTATTAAAACCAAAAACAAATCAAACATAATAAAACAGAAAACAACTATGAAGAGTGATCCGAAAGAGTGTCTTTATTGTCAGAACAATGAGACACTGAAAAGCCTTATGATTGAAGTGGCAAAGCTGAGCGTGTCACGCATGTTTATATTCAAGGAACAGACATATCACGGACGTTGCCTTGTGGCCTACGACGAGCACGTGGATGATTTCAATCTGCTGAGCGACGAGAAACGAAACGCATTCATGAGCGACGTGGCGAAAGTGACACGTGCAATGCAGAAGGTATTCAATCCCGCCAAAATAAACTACGGGGCATATTCTGACACACTGGAACATCTTCACTTCCACCTAATTCCCAAGTATGTAGGAGGCCCTGATTTCGGTGGCGTATTTCGCATGAATCCTAAAGAAGTATACCTCACAGATGAGGAATATGCCCAAATGGCAGAAGCTCTGAAGAAAGAGTTATAATCCCATTGACGGCCAAACGTCACATTAAATTAGGGTGTGGTTGAATGTTTCATAATTCAACCACACCCTAATCTTTTATCCGTCAGAAGTTTTTATTCCTCAAATCGACGCGCCACGACCTCCCAGTCAACTATCCGCCACAACTGTGAAAGATGCTCGGCACGTCTGTTCTGATAGTCCAGATAATAGGCATGCTCCCATACATCGAATGTAAGCAAAGGCCGCAAATTATGCCTTACGGGATTGCCGCCATTGGCTTCCTGAGTTATTATCAGCTTTTTGGCATTGTCAGCGGACAGCCAGACCCAGCCGGAACCGAAGAGAGAGATGCCTTTGGCAACAAACTCAGCACAGAAAGCATCAAAAGAACCGAACTGACTTTCGATTGCCTTGACAAGTTTGCATGAAGGTAAAGCCATATTTCCACCGGCTGGACGGAACTGAGTGAAATACAAACTGTGGTTAAGAACCTGTCCGGCATTGTTCAACACAGCGCCATCCCCCACTCTGACGATGTCTTCCAATGTCATTCCGACATAACGGCTTCCGGGCAGTGCGTCATTAAGATTGTTGAGATACGTCTGCAAATGCTTGCCATAATGATAGGCGATTGTTGACGAACTGATTACCGGCTCAAGACCATCTGCCTCATACGGCAACGTTACCAACTCGAATTTCCCATTTACTGCTTTTGTTTCCATAATGAATAATTTTATTTGTTAGTTATCCTGTCGAACCTCGTTGCTGTCACAATCGGATGAATTGACTCTATCTGACAACGCTGACTGCCATCGGTTCACTTTTCATTTGCAAAGATACGCCATGCCATGCAGCAAACAACGGAGAAAGCAGTTAAAGACGGTAAAAATCCCTTTAATTTATTTGGCATTTATAATTTTTTGCCACTTGTTTACAACAAGACAGGGAAATGAATACAACAAGACAGGGAAATGAGCACAAATGAGCACAACAAAGCTGGGATATGAATACAATGAAGCCGAAAACAAATGCTATAAAGAGGAAAATAAAATGTCATGAAAGAGCATCCTTAATATGCGGATGCGTCTTTCATGACATTCAAGTATAATAAAATTCAATCTACGGCTACATCATAGCCACGATATTTATTCGGCATTGTTCTCCGGACGGAGCTGACGCACGGTCTCGGCGGCACGCCACATTTCCATGTTGCGCATAGCTTCCAGTTCCTTGTTGAGTCCCTCACGATAGTCAGCCTTAGAGTTGCTGTCGATAGAAATCTGGGCCTCGTTGCCGGTCTTGACTGAATAGTAGAGCCACTGCATCACTGGCTTGATGGCGTCACGGAAGCGTGGAGCCCAATCGAGAGCACCGCGCTGTGCCGTTGTAGAGCAGTTGGCGTACATCCAGTCCATTCCCTTCTGTGCGAAGAGCGGCATCAGGCTCTGCGTAAGTTCCTCCACGGTCTCGTTGAAAGCCTCAGAAGGAGAGTGGCCGTTCTCACGGAGCACCTCATACTGAGCCTCCAGCAGTCCCTCGATGGCACCCATCAGTGAACCGCGCTCACCTGTAAGGTCACTGGTAGCCTCACGCTGGAATGTCGTCTTGAAGAGATATCCGGCACCGATACCGATACCGAAAGCTATTGTCTTCTCCTCTGCCTTGCCGGAAGCGTCCTGATATACGGCGTATGAGCAGTTAAGACCACGTCCCTCAAGGAACATTGTGCGGAGAGACGTACCCGAGCCCTTGGGAGCGACGAGGATTACGTCTATATCTGACGGAGGAACCACACCCGTGCGGTCGCTCCAGTTGATGGCGAAACCATGTGAATAATACAGAGTCTTGCCCGGTGTGAGGTAGGGCTTGATAGCCGGCCATGCCTGAATCTGACCTGCGTCAGAAAGCAGCATACAGATAATCGTTCCCTTCTCTGCTGCCTCCTCAATGGAGAATAGAGTCTTACCGGGCACCCATCCGTCGGCCACGGCCTTGTCGTATGTCTTACCCTGACGCTGACCTACAATAACATTGAAGCCGTTGTCACGCAAGTTGCATGCCTGACCGGGACCCTGAATACCATAACCGATGACGGCGATGGTTTCATTCTTCAACACTTCACGAGCTTTCTCCAATGAAAATTCTTTGTTGGTGACAACTGTTTCTATAACGCCACCAAAATTCATTTCTGCCATAATTATTATATCTTTTTTTATGTCCGACCCATATTGCCGGGCGTTTGTTGTTAATTACATCCCATCATCCAAATGATAATATCTCATCATCCGAATGACTACATCCTATCACTCAAACGAGTTACAAAAGTACAAAATTAAAACGAAAAAGCCAAATATACTTTCAGATTTTTACAAAACAGAGCTTACATCTGCACACTTCGACATCTTTTGCGCCGTTTTCTTCCTGCTTCGCAATGCGCACGCAACAGTCATCTTCGCCCGTCCGCTCGATATAGAAGTTGAGCCGGTCGCCTCCATGACTTTCCGCCACGTATGCTATTTCGAAACGGCGCAGACGATGCTCCATATACCATGACACGGGGAACAGATCAAGCACATGCTCTATATACTTCACCGAGTTCACATGACCATTGACATCCACATCATTATAATATGTGTCAATCGTGCGCAGAAGTCTTGCATCACTGCTCATCTTCACACGCGAACTCTTTTCTATCGGACATTCACGTTCCGTCTCAATCCATTCACCGATAGCTCCGTCGCGTATTGCGAATATATCCTGCGGCTGACGCGAATCAGTGTCTATCATAGCCCACACGCTGCGGCCATATCCGAACACACGTCCGTCCGCTCCCACGACACGGAAGTTTCGGTTAGTAAAATACTTCATGGCACTCTCCACCCACGTCTCCACCTGGAACTTGTCATACTGCGCCGGCATCTCTTCCATCTCCACAGCAAGCCGTGAGAGCACCCACGTCTTATGTATCGGATTGAGATAGTTCATTCCGAAACCACGTTCCGTCGAATGAAAGTCTGCCGCATTGAGCAGGTGATTACCCAGATGTCCCATAAAGAGCCTGTGAGAAAAGTCACAGTGAAACGGCTCTGCCATGAAATCGTATCGTCCTGTCTTGTCCATATTATCTTTAGTTATGAGTTAAGAGTGATGAGTGAAGAAGTATCTTAACTGATAAAACTCTTCTCCCTCTGCTCCAGATAGTCCGTCACCTCCTCCTGCGTGCTGCGCGTCACCGCGATACGGCCGGAGCGGGTGTACTGAAGAACGCAGTTGAATTCATTCAGAACCTTGTACAGACTCAGAATCTCTTCCGTCCGGCCGCTCTTCATCACAATCACGTACGTCGGATTAACCTCCGTGATGGTAGCCTCATGACGGCGGATTGTCCGCGAAATCTCCGGATTGTTCAGAACAACATCAGTTGACAGCTTATAGAGTCCTGTCTCACGGATGAACAGCTCGTCATCAGTATAGAACAGAGCTTTCACCACGTCAATCTTCTTCTCTATCTGCCGCGTTATCTTCGTTATCTGGTCTTCGTCGCTCCACGCCGTAATGGTGTACTTATGTATTCCCTCGATGCTCGACGCCGACACGTTCAGGCTTTCGATGTTCACCTGACGGCGTGTAAATACGGCAGTTATCTGATTGAGAATACCGGCAAGATTCTCCGAATAGACCAACAGTGTATATAATGTCTTCTCTTCCATGCTTTTTAAAAGTTATGAGTTATGACAAGTCTGAGTTAAGAGTTAAGAGTGCAGAGGTATGAAATGTCTCTGCAGGTCTGAGTCGTAAATGGATATTATATGCCCTTTCAGTGGACATGCTCCAAAGGTAATCACACCTCTTCACTCATCCCTCTGCACTCTGACCTTAGATGTCAGATGTCTATCGACAGCATCATCTCGTCCACGCTCTTTCCCGGAGGCGTCATCGGCAGCACATTGTCATCCTCCTTTATGGCGCACTCAAGAATGTACGGGCCATCCGTGGCCAGCATTTTCTCAACGGCCGCTGCCAAATCCGCACGATCCGTCACGACGGCATACGGAATATGATAGCCAGCCGCAATCTGACCGTAGTCAGGATTCATCATCTTCGTGAACGACTGGCGGTGGTCAAAGAACATATCCTGCCACTGGCGCACATTGCCCAGATAGTTGTTGTTCATCAGAATCATCTTCACCGGCGCCTGCTGCTCCATGATGGTGCCCAGTTCCTGAATGCTCATTTGGAAGCCGCCGTCGCCGGAGAACATGCAGACCGTACGGTCCGGAGCGCCGAACGCCGCACCGATAGCCGCCGGAATACCGAATCCCATCGTGCCCAATCCGCCGCTGGTGACGATTGAGCGCTTCCTGTTATACTTGAAATAGCGGCTGGAGAACATCTGGTTCTGGCCTACGTCAGTAACCAATATCGCTTCACCTTTTGTCACCTCAGCCACAGCGTTGACCACCTCACCCATCAGCAGCGGACCGTCCGCCGGATGTATCGCCGGTTCTATCACGGCCTCACGCTCCTGCTCGTCGAGCGACTTGAAACTCTCCACCCATTCCTGATGCGAGTTTTTCTTCAGCAGACGCGTTATGGCCGGTAGCGTCACCTTGCAGTCGCCGATTACAGCCACATCCGTCTTGATGCACTTGTCTATCTCCGAATGGTCGATGTCGAGGTGTATCACCTTCGCCTGTCTGGCGTATTTTGACGTCTGTCCCGTCACACGGTCGCTGAAACGCATGCCTATGGCAATCAGAACGTCACATTCCTGCTCCTTTATGTTCGGGGCCAGATTGCCGTGCATGCCGAGCATACCCATATTAAGCGGATGACCCGTCGGCAAAGCCGACAACCCGAGCAACGTGCGGGCGGCCGGAATACCGGCTTTCTCTATAAATTCTATCAGTTCATTATGGGCACTGCCCAGCTCTACGCCCTGACCGACGAGCGCCAGCGGACGCTCCGCCTTGTTTATCAGTTCGGCGGCAGCGGCAATAGCCGTTTCGTCGGGTTTGGGATAAGGCACATAGCTGCGCACGAAATCAACGTGCTGCGGCTCCCACTCGGTGGTGGTTACCTGCGCATTCTTCGGGAAGTCGAGCACAACGGGGCCCGGTCTGCCCGTGCGGGCGATATAAAATGCCTTGCTGACAGCCCATGCTATATCCTCGGCACGGCGTATCTGATAGCTCCACTTCGATATAGGCTGCGCCACACCGACGAGGTCCACTTCCTGAAAAGCATCCGTTCCGAGTGCCGCCGTGCCGACCTGTCCGGCAATCACGACAATCGGTGTCGAGTCAAGCATGGCATCTGCCACACCCGTCAGTGTGTTTGTGGCACCGGGGCCGCTGGTCACGATACACACGCCGACATCGCCGCTCACCCGTGCATAGCCTTCGGCAGCATGTGTCGCCGCCTGTTCATGACGCACCAGTATATGGTCAAACGCTTTCTTCTCACCTCTCGTATAGTCGTAAAGCGCGTCGAACACCGGCATTATCGAACCTCCCGGATACCCGAAGATGGTCTTCACGCCCTCGTTCTTGAGGGCTAACATTAGTGCTTCTGCTCCTGTAATCATATTTCTTTTCTTTTTTAGGAGTTAAAGGAGCGCAGCGGAACGATAACTTCTTTTACTCCTTTAACTCCTAAAAATAACTTCCCAATTTACTCAATCACTCTCACTCCCCCCTTGTCTGCCGAGCTGACGCTCTGGGCGTATGCCCGCAGGGCCTTTGAAACGACGCGGTCGCGCGTGAGCGGCTGCTGCGGTCTTGCGGCCAGTTCCTCGTCCGACAAGCGTACGTTGATAGAGCGGTTGGGGATGTCAATCTCGATGATGTCGCCGTCCTTTATCTTTCCGATGTTTCCGCCGGCGGCAGCCTCGGGCGAGATATGACCGATACTCAGGCCGCTCGTTCCGCCGGAGAAGCGTCCGTCCGTTATCAGGGCACACTCCTTGCCGAGGTGCATGCTCTTTATATAAGATGTGGGATAGAGCATCTCCTGCATGCCCGGTCCGCCCTTCGGTCCTTCATGGGTGATGACGACGCAGTCGCCGCTGACCACCTTGCCGCCGAGGATGCCGTCACAGGCAGCTTCCTGCGAGTCGAACACCTTTGCCGGACCGCTGAAGCGCCATATACTCTCGTCCACGCCGGCTGTCTTGACCACGCATCCGTCCTGGGCAATGTTGCCGAAGAGCACGGCCAGACCGCCGTCCTTCGTATAGGCATGCTCCAGGTCGCGGATGCAACCGTTGGCACGATCCGTGTCGAGCGTGCCCCAGCGTGTGTCCTGACTGCCCATCTTCGTCGAGAAGCGGCCGCCGGGAGCACTCTGATATATTCTGTCGGCCTCGGCATCCACCGTTTCGGCCGTGATGTCATATTTCGCCATTGCCTCGGCCAGCGTCAGCCCGTCGACGCGGCGTGTAGTGCCGTCGATGAGTCCGCCCTTGCTGAGCTCGTTCATGATACCGAGTATTCCGCCCGCACGTCCACACTCCTGAACACTGTATTTCTGGGTGTTCGGAGCCAGCTTGCACAGACACGGCACACGGCGGCTCAGCGCGTCAATGTCCTTCATCGCGAACTCAGCGCCGGCCTCCTGAGCCACAGCCAGCAGATGGAGCACGGTGTTTGTGCTTCCACCCATGGCGATGTCGAGCGTCATGGCGTTGAGGAAAGCCTCGCGTGTGGCTATCGAGCGCGGCAGAACGCTCTCGTCGCCGTCCTCATAGTATGCCAGCGCGTTCTTCACCACCTGACGCGCGGCGGCCTTGAACAGCTCTATGCGGTTCTTGTGCGTGGCCAGAATGGTTCCGTTGCCGGGCATCGACAGTCCGATGGCCTCGGTCAGCGAGTTCATCGAGTTGGCCGTAAACATGCCCGAACAACTGCCGCAGCCCGGACAGGCGCAGCCCTCTATCTCGGCCATCTCCTCATCGGTCACACTCGGGTCGGCACCCTTCACCATCGCCGTAATCAGGTCGGCGTTCTCGCCGCGCCAGCGTCCGGCCTCCATCGGGCCGCCCGAACAGAACACTGTCGGTATGTTGAGCCTCATCGAGGCCATAAGCATGCCCGGTGTCACCTTGTCGCAGTTGGATATGCAAATCATGGCGTCGGCCTTGTGGGCGTTGACCATATACTCCACCGAGTCGGCAATGATGTCGCGCGATGGCAGCGAATAGAGCATGCCGTCATGACCCATGGCGATGCCGTCGTCAATGGCTATCGTGTTGAATTCAGCCGCATAGCAGCCCATGGCCTCTATTTCCTGTTTTACTATCTGTCCTATCTCGTGCAAGTGAGTGTGTCCCGGGACAAACTGGGTGAACGAGTTGACCACCGCGATGATGGGTTTTCCGAATTGCTCACGTTTCATACCCGTGGCGACCCACAGTGCGCGGGCTCCTGCCATCCGTCGTCCTTCCGTACACACGGCACTTCTCAATTTATGCTTCATATTCCTATATATATAATATGGTGTTGTCTGAATTTCCTGCAAAGGTACGCCGTTTTTCCCTAACGGCCAACTAATCTTTTAACAATTTCGCCTATTCGCGCTAATTTATAACTAAAATCAACGTTTTCCTTTTAATCTATAACACAATATTGCACTTTTGATGCCAATTTGTGCAATTCCGCGGTACAATAAGACCGTCCTTTTGGCACCATCGTCTTCGGTGTTGTCCATCAGGAAGCCTTTACGTGGGTAATATACAAATCCCAAGTAGGGAAATAACTGTAATAACAAATAAGTCTTCTCTATAACTTCATAATAAGTTTTTTGAACACAGATACACGGAGACACAGAGTTTATATTTTCCTCTGTGTCTCCGTGTATCTGTGTTCAAAAAATATTATTACGTTCCTTATCGTCAAATGAGCCTACAGCCTGAACTTCATGCTGCCGCCGGCCATTATCCACAATCCCGGTTGCGGGATGGTGCCGTAGTCGTAATAACGGTGGGCGGTGATGTTGTCGGCCTTGACATACAGCGCGTAGCGTTCGGCCGTCCACATCAGCTTGCAGTCAAGTTTGGTGTATGGAGTATATCCGTTGATGCGCTCCTGCCACCGCAAGTTCCACGAAGCCGTAAGACGGCCGGCGATACGGTGGTCAAGACGCGCGGTGAACTTGTTCCGGAGATATTCCAGGGCGTAGAGCGAACGTGCTATCGGCCGGTCGGTCTCATGCTGCTGATATATGTAGGCATAGCCCAGCGACAGCTTTGTGATATATGGAGCCGTCATGAACCTGCCGAAATCAAGCGTGACGTCAGTGGAAGCTCCCATGTTGTCCAGCCGTCCGATGTTCATGGCGTGATATTTCCGGCTGTCAGGAGTCTCAAACACCCAGTCAATCATATTGCGCCCGTGACTGTAGAACCCTCCGACGCTGACGGCCAGACCGCCGTGACTGTACCGCGCACCGACTCTCACGGCCGAATTCTTCTCCGGACAGATGTCCTGATTTCCCTGCTGAACGGCGTTGCTGATGTATATATCGGTATATGTCGGCATGCGTAGCGCGGTGTTCCACGACGCTGATATTTTCCATTTCGTGTTGGGCCGGTAGCTGACGTCAATGCCGTGATACATCCGGAAGCGGCCGTCAAGTCCGGTGTTACGGTTGAGAAGCAGTCCGGCCGAAACGGTGAGATTGCTCAAAACGACATTGTGTTCTGCAAATATGCTCGTGTTCGTCCGCTCCCCGCGATGGTCGTAGAAGCGGTCGCTGCCGGAGATTTCCCGCCATTGGCTCTCGTCTTCCAGCAGTTTTCCAAGTGCCGTGCTCAGTATGCGCTCCTTGCGGATGTCGACACCGACGGACGTCGTGCCGAGCGCCCACCGGCAGTTTGCGCTTATGTCTGCCCCATAGACATCGGTCGTGTGATAGTTCTCGCCCGCCGAGGCACCCTCCTTTCCGCGCGTAAGCTGATAATGGTCGATGTCGCGATGCCAATAGACGGTTGGGGTCAGCGTGATTCCGCACGGCAGATTGCGGATTTCGCCACGGGCCGATGCCAATATGCGGCTGAAACAATCATATTGGTTGTCGAACGAGGCACTGTAGAATGTATTTGCCCCGTATTTTTGTGATGACACGCCGGCCTGCCATTCGAGAGAAAGATTTCGTGACGACTGTCTTCCATGATAGTATATGCGGCGCTGCACGAAATCGCTGTTTTTCGTTCCGCCGTCGCTATGACGATAGCCTCCGCTGAGCTGGTTTGTCACTGATTTCGTCCGCAGCGTGACTCCGGCGTCACCTCCGAAGCTGCCGAACGAGCCGCCCTCTGACGAAATCCGTATGCCGGACGACGGTTCGACACGGGTGACGATGTTGATGACACCGTTGAAAGCTGAAGTACCGAGAGCTCTGGCCGCAGCGCCTTCGAGCACTTCTATGCGTTCAATGTCTGAGAGAGAAACTGGGATGTCCGCGTTATAATGGCCGGTCTGCGGACTTGAGATGTTGATGCCATTCAACAGAATGGTGATTTGGTCGAACGTGCCGCCATTGATAGAGATGTCCGTCTGTACACCAAAGCCACCGCGCTGACGGACATCCACGCCTGTGACTGATTTTAAAACATCGTTGATACTCTCGGCTGCCGCACGGTTGATGTCATCGCGGGTGATGACCGTCACGAACTTAGCCGACTGTTGCATTGTCAGTGGTGCTCTTGACCCTGTGACTGTCACTTCGTCGAGCGCCACCATACGCTGTTCGAGCGAGTCCGTCACCAGTTCGGTGTCAATGCTGATGCTGTTGGCCTTGGCATGTGTCAGGGTCGCAACGCTAAGCGTACCGATCAGGATTTCCTTACTCAGGCTATTGAATAGAGCATAGCCTTTGTTGGCGAACCGCTTGAATAAATGCGTCTGTCGCTTGTTAAATAAAGGTTTGTACATAAAAAATAATTTAAAATGGGCGACAAAGGTACAACATTTATCATTTACGGCAAAGCGAATGATACGCAAATGAGACAGAAATGACACGCGAATGAGACGCAAACTATACATAAATGACACATACGACACGCAAACTATACGCGAATGACACACAAAAAGCCTCTCCAGGAGTGTGTTGTAGAACCACACTGTAGGGACAAATTCTTGTATCTGTCCGCCAAACAATCAATGATTATCAATACGTTATAGGCGGACAGATACAAGAATTTGTCCCTACAGTGTAGTTCTGCAACACCCTCACAACCGTTCCATAACTTCCAGTGCCATGTCATTCCAAATTCCGGATGAGCCCCATTTGTAATCAAAATTCCTGTTTTTAGCCCAACGAGAAGAGGGACTTTCTGAAATAATTCGTCCGCGGGCGCAAATATCGCAAGCATGCGCGCTTTAAAAATCGGGGATATTTATGAGCTTTTTTTGATGTATTTTCCAACGCACTAATTTACAACCACTTACAAACCACACCATTTCCGCAGCCTTCCCGCAAGACCGCGACGAGCTCGCCGTAAAGCCCTTACGGCTCTGCAACGAGGGCCTTACGACAATGCAACGGGGCCGCCGCGAGACTCTCAAAGCGGCCCCGTTGCAACCCAAGGAGGGCCTTACGGCACAAAAACAGTAGCTTTTCAGGACAAAATTCGCAATCAAAAAACCACAGAAATATTGACTCTGGAAAAGCCGTAAGGCCCTCCCGGCTCTCCCCGCCCCCGTTTTTGTGACGAAAACCGGGGCAAAACCAAGCCTGAAAGACCTAAAAACAGCCCGAAAATGAGCTAAAACGGAAGAAAATCTGAATATGATTTTGTAAGGGAAAAACAAAATATCACGACCGTTCGGAAGATAACGACGGGACTTGTAGAGACGTCACACCGTGGCGTCTCCGATACAACAATAAAAACCACACTGTAGGGAGAGGGTGTTGCAGAACTCGCATAGGAGTCTTTAAGTGTGGTAATCTTAGTCCCCTCCTTTTGAAGGAGGGGTTAGGGGT
>ULPR01024892.1_pt1 | contig 40180 bp, 34 predicted proteins | sample 1953681 | NCBI WGS metagenome assembly ULPR01 (sample SAMEA4835634, study PRJEB28245) | human gut metagenome | biome: gut microbiome; material: fecal sample | place: Denmark | collected 2008 | reverse complement strand
GTGGTGATACGGCCGTCGAGTAGCGCCCTGCGCAGCGCGTCACGGTCGGCGGCTGTCTTGACGGCGGGGTTCACCTTGATTCGTGCGCCCAGCCGGGCATAGTCCGCGTCGGTGAAAAACAGGTGGCCGACAGTGGCCTCAGCCGTTATCTTCGGATCGCCGGGAGCGAACAGCTCCAGCTCACGGGCCGTCGTCAGATGGGCCACGTGGAGCCTCGTCCCGTAGCGGCGGGCGAGCGAGACAGCCAGCGACGTGCTCTCATAACATGCCTCCGCAGAGCGGATGAGCGGATGGAGCGCCACGTCGGGGAAGCGCGGATCGGAGCGCCGTACCTCCTCCATGTTGCGGTTGATAATCGCCGTGTCCTCGCAGTGGGCCATGACGGGCATCCTCACCGTGCTGAATATGCGTTCCAGAGCCTCCTGCCGGTCGACGAGCATGTTTCCCGTCGACGAGCCCATGAAGAGCTTGACACCCGGTATGCGCGTCGCGTCAAGACGGTCGATGAGCGGCAGGTTGTCGTTCGTGGCACCGAAGAAGAACGAGTAGTTGACGCGGCTCTTCTCAGCGGCCAGCCGGAATTTCTCCTCCAATGCCTCCGGCGTTGTCGTCTGGGGTACGGTGTTGGGCATGTCGAAATATGTCGTCACGCCGCCGGCGGCCGCGGCGCGGCTCTCAGTGGCTATGTCGGCCTTGGCCGTCAGTCCCGGCTCGCGGAAATGGGCATGGCTGTCAATCACTCCGGGCATAACCAGACAGCCCGACGCATCTATCGTCTCATGGACAGAAGCGTCGGGCTGCAGCGGTTTATCCGTTATTTCTATGATACGTCCGTCTTCAATGATGATGGAGCCGCCGTAGCGGCGGCCTTCATTGACGATTTCGGCATTTGTTATCAGCGTTTTCATTTGTTCTGTTGGAATTGGCGGTCAGGGCCTTTCCGCTGCCGTCGAGTCAGCCGGCGAGGGGCTTTCGGCTCCTGCGGCGGGCTGTTGCGGCTGTCCGGAGGTCACGCCGATGTCCGACGGGTCGAGTCCCTGCATGCGCGCCTCGTTCTCGGTGGCAGTCTGATAGTAGTCCTTGACGTATGGATTGTTCTTGAATTTGTCCGTCGCCTTGCTCATGATGTGCTCAATCTGCGGCGTCAGTATCGGATACTGAAAGCGGCTTGTGACCATCATGAAGACTCCCGGGCCGAGCACGTTGTCGAAGTTATCGACGATGAACGACGTCACGAGGTCGTCCTCTTCCTTTGCTATGCGTGCCGCTTCGGCCGACAGCTGCTCGTTGATGAGACCCTCGTCAATGCCGTCGAGCATCATCTGGCTCTGCTTGTGGGAGAGCTCGCTCATCTGATTGTCCAGCTGGTTGTGCTTCGAGATGAACTCATAGAGCTTGTCGTTCATCGGCGTTCCGCTGACGCTCTGGTTGGCGTTGTCGATATTGATGGTAATCTCGCCTTTCTCCAGGACTATCGGCATGATGCTCTCGTCGTCCATGAAGAGGCTCACCATGCGCACGGTGTCGAGGGCGCCGCTGAATTCGAACTGTCCGTGAACGACGTCACACGAGTCGATGTTCTTCAGTTCGTTGTTCTTGACGGCTTTCAGATAGAGCTTGCTGCCGTCAAGTGACGAGACTGACGACGAGCCGGACACGCTGTAGGAGTTGGCACATGACGACGTCACGACAGCTACTACGGCGAGCAGATAGAATATTTTGTTCATACTGATGCGATTTCTTTTCATTTCTTTTGTGCGACAAAAGTACAATGATATATCGAAGTACGGAAAAAAATTCATGCAATTTAAAACATCCGGCCTCACTTTCACATTTTTTCAGTCTCTTTGTCCAGCTCGCGGCCGATTCTGTGGGTGGAATAGAGCTGGAGTATGGATGCGACGAGAAGCGTGACGACCCAGTTGTTGTGTATATATTTAATGTACGTCAGCCGGTCAAGACCGAAGATGTTGTTCTGGTTGGCGAACATCAGCAGGGCCGAGGCGAGAAAGAACATGTCGCTGGCAATCATGATGCGGCGCAGACGGCGTATCACGATGTTGCGGCCCTCGTAGCTCTGCTTCAGCTGCATGAGCACGAAGGCGAGCGAGCCTGTCGCGAAGACGTATGGGGCCCACATCTTCATAAATATATTGGCGCCGCTGCCCACGACCATGAGCACTGCCCCGGCGAGAAATATCACGTTTTCTATTCTATTCAGCTGTTTCATCTTCATGTAGTTGTTCCGTCGGCACGTCGTCGCTCAGCACGAATATGTCTTCGTCGTCCGCTTTCATGAAATAGCGCTCACGAGCAATCTTCTCGATGGCCTTCGGGTCCGTGTCGAGACGGCGCAGCTGGGCCTGGTCCTGCTCGTAGCGGTGGCGGTAGCGGGCTATCTCGCTCTCCAGCTCGCTAATCTTCTGCTTGTTGCGGAAGTGGGCCCAAAGACTGTTCTCGTCCACAAAACCGACGATGACGACGGCCACGACGATGACCACGCAGTATTTGAGCACGCGCGAACGGCGTATATAGCTGAGCACTTTTCTGAGGCGATTCATTGCTTTCCGGATTGTTTTTATTTTGCAAGGATGGTGCAAAACCGGCACGATGTGAACCTGTTCACGGATTGTTCGTGAACCCATCAACACGTGCCTGATGCAGCCTATCTTCTGCAAAGATAATACTTTCGGGGCAGATAACGACGCAAGGCTGACGTTTTTTACATTAATTATAACTCCTTAGCTCCTTAACCCCTGAATATCATCTTCCGCGCTCTTATCCGAAAATGAATGACAAAAAGCGTTAAAAACGCCCTCTAAACAGCATCAGGAATGACCTTCGCGAAAAATATTTCATCGTCGGGCGCAAATTCCTAAGTTTTGCGCGTGCAAACATAAACAACTGATGTTCAGACGGTTATTCTATTTATTGGCAATCTGTGCAATTTCAAAAGGCCGAAAAACCGTATTTTCGGGCCAAAATGTCAGGATTTGTTCTGCCGTAAGGGCCTCCCGGGGTTCTGGCGGGGCCGTTGTCATCATGCAACAAGGCCGCCGTCGCAATGCGACAACGGCCCCGTTGCGACCCCGGGAGGCCCTTACGGCAAAACCGGAGCATTTCCGTCATGCTTCAAACATCGCTCAACCGTTCTAAAACGAGATTTTCATTTGTCACCGTTTTTTGCGCAGCAATGTTTACAGTAAAGAAAAAACTGGTATATACAAAGACAGGCTTTACAGTAGAGAATAGACCACCGTCTTACCTGTGATATCCGGATGGACATTCAGTTTCTCCGCACCGTCAGAACTGGCCGCCGCCGAGGGCACGATAGAGATTTATCACCCCCTGAATCTCGTCGAACCGGTTCTGCGCCTGAGTCTGCTCACAATCCAGCAGCGACTGCTGTGCCGTGAGCACTTCCAGATAGTTGGCCGAGGAATGGCGCATGAGCATCTCCGTCTTGCTGACGGCCGCCCGAAGCGTCTCTATCCGTCGTGCACCGAGGTCAATGCTCTGACGTGCCGTCTGCCACTGTGTCAGCGCGTCGTTCACCTCCTTTCCTGCGTCCAGCAGTGACTGGCGGAATTTCAACAGGGCTTCCTCCTGCTGTGCCTTTGCTATTTTCAGATTGGCAACGTTCGTTCCCTTATTGAATATCGGTTGCGTCAGCGAACCGACCGCATTCAGCAGCCACTTCCCGGGATTGACGACCACACCGCCGCCGTTGTTCGTCCATCCGGCCGAACCGGACAGCGTCAGAGCCGGATAGAAAACGGAGCGGGCGGCATTTGTCCTGTAGAAAGCCTGTGCCAGAGAGCGCTCAGCCTGACGGACGTCGGGGCGGTTGGCGAGCAACGCCACTGGAAGCCCGGCGGAAAGATGGTCCGGAAATACGGCCGACGCCAGAGAGCCGCGCTCAACGGTCTGCGACGGCAAGGCCAGCAGAGCCGAAAGGGCATTCTCCATTTCCGTGATGCTCCTGACGATGGAGAGAAGCGACGCTTCGAGCTGCATTTTGTTGGCGCGCGCCTGTAGCACGGCGGCATCGTTCGTCTGTCCGGCCTGTTTCAGAGCCTCCATCGTCCGTATCGTCTGCTCCCAGTTCTTCACGGTACGCTCCCCTATTTCCCTCTGGGCGTCAAGCATAAGCAGCGTATAGTAGCTGTTGGCGATGGTCGCTATCAACTGCGTCTGAACGGCCTGGGCATAGTCACGGCTGCCGTGAAGAGCCGCAGCGGCGGCGCGCTTGACATTGGTGTTCCGTCCGAAGATGTCCAGTTCCCAACTCGCCGAAGCCGCGATATTATATGTCCTCGCCGTTGTCCCGTCGTAGCGGCTGACGCCGGCCTCGGGAGACAGCGAGAGTGACGGCAGATAAGAAAGACGGGCGTTCATCAGCGACGCCTCCGCCTCCTCTATCTGCATACGGGCGAACTGGCTGACAGGCGCCATTTCGCCGTTGCCCGTGCGGACGTAGATATGGTTCAGCGACTCCGGCGACACGCGGCTGTCCGGCTCTGCCTGTATCATGACGCGGTAGAGCTTGGAGAAGCGGTTGAAGTTGGAGACATACTGGCCGCCGTAGTAGCCGGAGACCGTAGCCAGCACGTCCGCCGGAGAAAGCCCGGAACGTTCACACTGTGCGGCGTCAATGTCCAGCGTATATTGGGGATAGTCAGCCGAGAAAGCAGTGTAGGCCGATTCTATCTCCTGTCGCCCGTTCAGTGACGCGACAAAATCCTTGACGGTCTTGTCAAGCTCCGTGACCGGACGGCCGTTACGGTCCTGGACATGAAGTTCGAAACCGTTCACCATGCCATAGCCGTTGATCATCGGAGGAGCGGCGGCGAACAGCTGCGCGTCCGGAATGTCCCGTGAGAGAGAGTTTATGCGGCCGATGACCGACTGGACATCATCCTCCCGGCCCTTCCGTTCCGACCAGTCGCGCAGGGAGATGATTATAAGTCCAGCACTGGCTCCCGAACCGCTCAGCGAATATCCCGATACGGTGGCGTAGTGTCTCACCTGCGGCATCTGCTGGATTTCCTTTTCCAGCTGCGCCAGTATCCGGGTCGTGCGGTGGAGCGACGACCCCGGCTTGGTGTTGATGCTGACCATCACCGTTCCCGTATCTTCGTCGGGAACGAGTCCGGTCTTTGTCGTGCGCATCAACACGACGAGCAGCACGACAGCCGAGGCGAGCAGCCCCCATGTGACCGCCCTGTGGCGGCAGAAGTAGATGACGCCACGGACATATCTCTTCACAATCACATCGAAGGCGGCGTTGAAAGCCTTGCGGAAGCGGGCCGCGAAACCGGTCTTCGGCTTGCCGTCGGCATCAATGTACGGCCGGAGCAGCAGCGCGCAAAGGGCCGGAGACAGCGTCAGGGCGTTGACGGCCGACAGTCCGACGGCAACGGCCATCGTGATTCCGAACTGGGTGTAGAACACGCCGGACGTAGCGCCCATCATCGAGACGGGAATGAAGACGGCCATGAAGACGAGCGTTGAGGTGATGATGGCCGCCGTTATGCCCGACATGGCTTCGTTCGTGGCCATGTACGACGAGTAATAGCCGGCGTCGAACTTGGCCTGTACGGCCTCGACAACCACAATGGCGTTGTCGACCACCGTACCGATGGCAAGCACAAGGGCGAACAGCGTCAGCAGGTTGATGGAGAAGCCCGCCACGGCCATGAACGCGAACGTTCCGACAAGCGAGACGATGATGGAGATGGTGGGTATGAGGGTGGAGCGTATGTCCTGAAGAAAGACATAGACGACCAGCACGACCAGCAGGATGGCCTCTATCAGTGTCCACAGCACATTCTCGATGGACGCGAAAAGAAAGTCGTTGACGCTCAGCAGGCTGGCGAACTCCAGACCTTCCGGCAGCTCCTCACCGATTTCGTCGATCAGCGCGTCGATGTTCCGGACGACTTCCGTCGCATTCGAGCCGGCACTCTGATATGCCTCGGCTATACATCCGGCGTGACCGTCCGTCATCGCACGGTAGGTGTAAGCCTCGTCTCCCAACTCCACACGGGCGATGTCCTTCAGACGCAATATCTCACCGTTGCCGAGCGAACGGATGACGATGTTCCCGAACTCTTCCGGTGTAGAGAAACGCCCGCGGTATTTGATGGTATATTCGTATGTGTTGGCATGGTTCTCGCCGAATGAGCCCGTCGCCGATTCAAGGTTCTGCCGTTCGAGGGCGTCGGTCACATCTGACGGTATGAGCCTATACTGTGCAAGCACGTCCGGCTTCAGCCATATACGCATGGAGTAGTTCGAAGCCAGCACGTTGAACTCTCCCACTCCGGCGATACGCTTCACGCGAGGCTCAACGTTGATTTTCATGTAGTTGTTGATGAACTGCATGTCGTAGGTGTCGTCCGGGCTGTAAAGGGCGACGACCTTCAGCAGCGACTTCTGCTGCTTTTGGGTCTGTACACCGATTTTGGTCACTTCCGCCGGGAGCAGTCCCTGGGCTTTCGAGACGCGGTTCTGGACGTTGACCGCGGCCATGTCGGCGTCGGTTCCCTGACGGAAATAGACATTCACCGTCACGTCGCCCGTGTTGGACGCTTCCGAATGGATGTAACTCATGTTCTCAACGCCGTTGATTGCCTCTTCCAACGGAATGATGACGGCCTTCTGGACGGTTTCTGCGTTGGCTCCGGGATATGATGTCGTCACCTGAACGGTCGGCGGAGCTATGTCGGGATACTGCTCCACCGGAAGGCCCGCCAGGGAGATGATGCCCAGCAGGACTATGACGACGGAGATGACAATGGAGAAGACCGGACGGTCGATAAAGAATCGCAGGTTCATGTCACTTTCCTCCTTTCTTTGTTTCCGATACGGTCACGGCATCGCCATTGTTGAGCAGTCCGACACCCGTGGTCACAATGACATCGCCGGGCCGCAGACCGGACGTGACGGCATAGCGGACGCCGTCGTTCACGGGATTGACCACGATGGGGGTCGACACGGCCTTTCCGTTCACGACCTTATAGACAAACAGCTTGTCCTGAAGTTCATACACAGCGTCCTGCGGGATGGAAACGACACCGCGCAGTGTCTGAGGGATAATCACGTTGCCGGTCGTGCCGCTCAGCAAAACCCGGTCGGCGTTGGGGAACACGGCACGCAGCGAACCGCTTCCCGTCTGTCTGTCCAACACTCCGCTGACGCTCTCGATGCGCCATTCCTTCTCATAGAGACAGCCGTCGCCCAAGCGCAGTCTCACAGCCGGCATCGAGTCTATCATGCTGCTTATCGAACCGTAGCGGCGCACCAGCGACTGCAACTTCTGGCCGGACATGGAGAAATAGACATACACCTCCGAATTGTCCGACACGGAAGTCAACGGCTGGGCCGAACCGGAGCTGACCAGCGCGCCGACGCGGTAAGGGATTGTGCCTATCACACCGTCGGCCGGACTACGGACCTCAGTATAGGAAAGGTCGTTGCGCGCGCCGGTCTCCTGCGCCCGGGCCTGTTCCAGCGCCGCTTCGGCAACGGAAAGCTCATTGCGGGCCGTGGAAAGGTCGTAGTCGGAGATGACCTTCTCCCGGAAAAGAATTTGCTTGCTCTCGTATGTCAGACGGGCTGTCTGAACCTGCGCCTCTGCCGAACGGACATTGGCCACGGCCGTACGCAGGGCCGCACGATAGGGAACCTGATCGATGACGAAAAGCAATTCGCCCCGTTTCACGGCCTGTCCCTCCTTGACACAGACTTTCTGAACCGTTCCCGACACCTGCGGATATATCTCGATATCCTGTCGTCCCTGTATGGAAGCGGAATAAGGTTCTTCCAGCGTCACATCGCTCCGGCCGATGGTCATGACCGAATACGTCACGTCTTCCTGCTCCGGCGTCTGCTGACGGCAAGCCGAAAGCGACAGCGCACAGAGGAATGGCATGCTTAAAAAGAGTTTCTTCATAAATCCTAAATATGTTTTTATTGTCTCATTGATATTATATATATATGTGTGTGCAACCGGCCGTCACCCGAAGCCGCCATACGCGATGACGTCCGGCTGATCGTCTTCCGAAATGCGGGTGCAAAGGTCGGACTTTTCTCACAAGGAGCCGGTTTCATAATTATAAGGGAATGGGTATTTTTCATAAAAGCCAGCGGAACAACACGCTTTTTCATCCGCCTTTATTCAGGCAAAAGACAACTTCACGGTTCTGCCTGTATCGGATTGTCGCGATTTATGTGTAATTTTGCAAACGGCTCGCGGAACCTCAGCAAACTCATCATAAGCCTGAGCACATCCGGCCAGCGCCATAATTGCTGACAGAAATCACCAGACAAGCGAACAGGACACAATGAAACATCATAGCCGTTGCCTCATCGGAGAATCAGACATGAGCGGTTTCACACCATGGTGGGAAAGTCACATCCCCGCCTATATCATCATCTACTGCCGGGAAGGCGAGGCAGAACTGAAACTGCTATTCAAGAACCATATCCTGCGGAAAGGAATGATAGCAATAATCTCCCCGGACATGTACCCCTCATTCACGTCACGGTCGGAGACATTCACGGCGTTCTATTGCCTGACGGACAGGGATTTTACCGAAAAATCACTATACGGTGTTCCCAACGGTTTCTACGACACAATCTATGTCGCACCCGTACTGCCGGTGGAAGACTCCATGGACAGATGGATGGATTTGCTGAAGGATTTTGATGAGAACAGCATGAATCCATTCCGTCACGACATTCTTTCGCACATATTACACGCTTTTGCACTCGATTATTACGATAAGTGGAAGAGGCATTATAACAATCTGACGTCGGAAGACAACAAAAACTCTGCAGATGTCATCTGCATGAAGTATTATAACTTGATATTCGACCATTTCAGGGAACATCGCAACATCGCATATTATGCCGACATCCTTTGCATCACTCCCAACTATCTGGCTATGATTGTACGCAAAATCTGCAACGAGACACCCAAGCAGGCGATAGACCGTCTAATCACATTGGAAATGAAACATCTGCTGCGCAATACGACATTGACGATAGAACAGATTGCCGACCAGCTGCATTTTCCTGACACGTCATATATGTGCCGCGTCTTCCGCAGACAGACAGGAGTATCGCCTTTAAAATACAGAGAAAAAGACTTGTAAACATGTGAATAAGAAACAACCGGCATGTTCAAGGAACAGACAAAACACGTCTACGACAGAATCATTTACCGGTATTTATTTGCTTTTTCCATCGTTTTTCCCTAATTTTGCCGTACCAAGAAAAATCATGCTGAAATATGAAAAAGGAAGAGAGATACAACCGCATATTGGAATACTTCAGACGTGAAATGCCGGAAGTGAACACTGAACTGGAGTTCGGAAGCATTTTCCAGTTGCTTGTCGCCGTCGTGCTCAGCGCACAATGTACGGACAAGCGCATCAATCAGGTCACCCCGGAACTGTTCCGGCGCTATCCGACGGCAAAGGAAATGGCCGATGCCGATGTCGACGATGTGCTGGAATACATCAAGAGCGTTTCTTATCCCAACGCCAAGGCAAAACATCTGGTTGCCATGGCGCAGACACTGGTGGAAAAACACGGCGGGGAAGTTCCGTCGGACATGAACGACCTTCTGGACCTGCCCGGCGTTGGACGGAAAACGGCCAACGTGATACAGTCGGTCGCTTTTGGAAAGTCAACAATGGCCGTTGACACGCACGTGTTCCGCGTCAGCCGGCGCCTTGGACTGGTCCCGGCAAAGGCCGACACGCCCTTGAAAGTAGAACAGGAACTCATGAAGCACATCCCGGAAACCGACATCCCGAGAGCCCACCACTGGCTGCTGCTTCACGGAAGATATGTATGTACGTCACGGAAACCTCATTGCGACAAGTGCGGACTGGAACAAATTTGTCCCAAAAAGCTGGAGAATTCAAAATTATAGTCCGGACAACAGACTTTTCAGGCGGCAAGACATCAATACGACATACATAAACATACCAAAAAGACACTCAAGTCTGAGACCTTTACTGCTTCACGACTTGAGTGTCTTCATTTTATTCTGAACGTTGCGGACGATTACTTACAGCCGGAAGCACCAGCCTTCCCCACTTATCCACATCCCATCCGGTCATCTCTTCTTTCTTTGTGGAGGATTGTTGCCATTAGCCTTCCTCAGCATGCGGCGGTGAAACTTCTCCTCTGCCTTTATAACGTCGAAGAGTTTGCTTGCCGGTATGACCGTAAGAAACTTCTCGTGATAAGTCTGCTGTATCTTCTTCAGTTCGAGATCCAGTTTGTCACGCTTTCTTATCACGTCGCGGCATCCGGCTTCGTCTGCCGGTTTGTTCTTGCCCAACTGTCTCATACGGTCGAATATCACGCGCGACTTCTGCTTCATCTCATCATAAAGCGGAAAGAATTTTGCCGCTTCCTTTTGCGTCAGACAGGCATCCTTTGTGATAAAACACTCCATATCCTCCCTAAACTTCTCCGGCGAGAACTTTTTGCCGGAATCCTGTGCCTTCAGCGTAACAATAGCGAACAGACACAGAAGGACCATTAAAAATCTCCTCATATTTTCCCTCCCATTATCTCTTTATTCACTTGCAAGATAGGCGTAGATGTCCATATTGTCCATCATAGCATAGTCAACAACCTCATCTTCGTATGTGTCTGCGGTCGATTTGTGGTAGCTTGACACTATCGTCTCACTAGGTTGAGGTCGTTTTTCGGATAATGACTTACCATAATATAATGTCAGTCCGAACACCGCTATGCAGAAACAGGCAGCCGCAGAGACTATCGTCCTTGATACCGTCATACGCCGACGACGCATAGGAACGACTTTTGCTTCTTCCTGAGACGGCAGTTTGTCCATCATCATGGATGTGAAGCTGTCGAAATATCCGTCCGGCACACGGAACGGCATCCGTCCACCGGCCTTGCTCCTGATATATCCTTCTTCGTTCTTCATATTTGTTCTTTTGCTTATCTGACGCCTGAAGTTAATGAAAGTTTAATCATGTGACCTAAAATATTCGGAGATTTTTTTCACTGCGATATGGTATGAAGCCTTCAGAGCGCCTTCCGATGTCTTCAGTATCCTGCTCATCTCACTGTATTTCATATCGTCAAAATACCGCAGATTGAACACCGTGCGCTGGACATCGGGCAGTCTGGAAATGGCTTCCTGCAACATTGCCTCTGTCTCATTGCCGTCGAAATACTCATCTGCCAACAGCATCTGGGCGACGCCAGAATCCTCGGCATCGGCACTTACGGAAGACTGGTTCTTGCTGCGGCGCATGAAATCGAGGCTCTCGTTGATTGCGATACGGTATAACCACGTGGAAAGTTTGGAATCATTGCGGAACGAATCGAGATGACTCCACGCCTTTATGAAAACATTCTGAAGGACATCATTGGAGTCTTCGTGAGTCAGAACGATACGGCGGACCTGCCAATACAGCTGCTCACTGTATTGACGCACAACCGTCTCGAAGGCCTTGTGTCTGGTCTCCGGACAAAGCAGCTGGGCCGCAATCTTCTTCTCGTCATACTGTTCCACTCTCATTATGACGGTTTATTCCAGGAAAGGTTTAACATCCTCATATATGACGTCGTCATAACCATATACATCTGAGTAGGCGGCAAGACGTCCTGTCCGCGGATCAGGGTATATCGTATAGTAGGTTATTGTCAAAGGGACATGAGGCTTGACCAGCAACGAGCTGACCAGCTTGCGGTTGCTGTCCTCATCGGCGACATATTTAATTCCGCGCGGAGTGACAGGAGGTATGTCCATGGATATGCGCAGACGGTCAAGAAGCCACTCGTCAGGGTCGTCAAGAAGGAACAGCGCCAAATCAAACGGACGCTCCACGCGCACGCAACCATGGGAGACGCCGCGGTTGCTGCGGCCAAAGAAAGCCCTCGAAGACGTGTCATGAAGGAACACGGAGAAGTTGTTGGCAAACCGGAAGACTATGCGTCCAAGCGAGTTTCCTTCCCCACCCTCCTGAGCGACACGGTAGTTGCCGCTCTTGAGCATCGCCGCCGTGACGTCCTCGGGAGACACGTGCTCGCCGGACTCACGGTGAACGATATAATAGCGGTTGCGCTCGAAATAGTCAGGGTCACCGGCGTGCAGCGACACTTCGTTGCGGATGATGCTCACCGGGATGTTCCACACCGGATTGACTTCCATCCGCTCTATCTCACTCGTCAGCAACGGTGTCTTCGTCTTACGCGTCCCGCAGCCCACCTTCATGTCCAGAACACTGTCACCGGCGAATGCGTACAGATGGTATGCGGGTATGTTGACGACGACACGCTTGCCGTTACCGTCCGACCCGCCTTTCTCCCGCCAGCGGCAACGCTCCATGTTGCATATTATCTTCTTGCGGTAAGCTTTATCTCCGGCCGTCTTCAGTTCGCGCAGAAGCCTGTAATAGAGCGTGTCACGAGGCTGAACGCCGGCAAGGAAAGAGCCGACAGAGTCTGCGGAGACCCGGCGCAAGGCGTCAGAAAAGAAAGAATTGTCGGGACGTTCGATTGGTATATCGAAAAGACAGCGATAAGCCGGAGCAGCCGCCGGAGAGTTTTCAAGAGTGTCGAGACGGTTCAGCAGATACTGTGGATTGACAAATCCGAACCGCTGGCCGGAGGAATATTTCAGGAAAGCCCTTGTCAGACGGTATTCAAGACGGGCAGCAACCTTGTTGATGCCGTTCTCCGCATCGTCGAAATCAAGACTGCGGATACGCCTGAGATCGGCTGCAATCGCACTGTCACCGAACACCGACGACGCAAATCCCATCTCACCAACCCGTGAGACATACGCCAACAGCGTGTCGGAACGGCCGTCCGCCCCCAACCTGTCAATCCAAATAAAATGTCCTTTGTCTGTGAGATAATATTCGCGGAGATACCGTCCGGAGAGCGTTCTGTCACCATCGGCCAGACAAAGCGCCTCTATATTATCTCTTATCTTACCGGCATCCAAAACGTATGAAGCCGTTCTCAAATCCGAGAACGCCTCCACCGTCATACTGCTTATGCGGGAATCAAAAGAATTGTCGTCGCATCCGGCAAGTGTCAGCAGCGACAACAAGCCTGCAAATATCAGCGGATAGAAACCTTTCTTACGACCTTGCCGATCTTCAGAATATAACAACCTCGTGGTATATTAAGTTCAACACGCTGAGCCGGGCTCTCTATCTTGACCGAAGCAACGGGTTTTCCTGTCAGTGAGACAACTTCAAGGACCATACCTGCGGCTCCCGTGACATGCAGGGTAGACTGATTCACCGTTATGTTTATGTTGGGCTCATCAATCTGTTCCATCGCCGTCATCTCCATCCCGGTCGCTGTTGCGGATGAGACGGGAAGCAACGTGAATGCGATGACAATCGCTGATATGAGTAGATTTTTAGCCATGTATATCCTTTTTTGTTTCTGCAAATATACGGTTTTATTGCGAAACGACAAAGTTTTCCGTGGAAAAAATACAATAATAATGCCATTTAAACGTTTATAACGGCCATTTCCTCCGCAAGAACGGTGTCCGGGAATATCCGGCGGGCCTCTTCGAGCAATGTCTCTTCGCTGTCGTAGCGCGCCGAATAGTGACCGAGAATGAGTTTACCGACGCCAGCATCGTGAGCCACACGGGCCGCCTCCGAGGCTGTCGAATGCCAGTACTTGCGGGCGCGTTCGGCGTTGTCGGAGCCGTAGGTGCTCTCGTGATAGAGCGCCGACACGCCTTTGACAAGCTCATGGAGCTTCTGGGCATAGCGCGTATCGCTGCAATAGGCGTAGCTCCGCGCCTCAGCCGACGGTACCGTCAGCCGGCTGTTGGGAATGACGTCGCCGTCAGGAGTAACCCAGTCCTGCCCGCTCTTGATGTTGTTTATCTGGCTGACGGGTATGCCGTACATGTCAATCATGTCGCGGCGGATATGCGGCTGTGTCGGCTTCTCGCGGAACAAGAAACCGCAACAGGGCACACGGTGGGACAGCGGTATGGTCGTGACGGTCAGACTGCGGTCCTCATAGACGACGCTGACAACCTCAGTGTCTATCGGATGGAAGACGACCTCGAACTCAAGTCCCTGGCAGAACATGTCCAGCTGCGACCGGAGCATGTCGCCCAACGCCTTATCCGCAAAGACATGAAGCGGCGCTGTGCGCCCCAGCATGCCGAAAGTCGAGATCATTCCTATCAGTCCGAAACAGTGATCGCCATGAAGATGGGAGATGAACACGTGGCTTATCCTCATGAAATGAAGGCGGGAACGGCGCAGCTGCATCTGCGTCCCCTCGCCGCAGTCAATCATGAACATCTTCTCGCGTATCTCTACAACCTGTGACGAGGCATAATGACGGAGCGTCGGCAAGGCGCTGCCGCAACCCAAAATATGAATTCTGAACGGTTCCACCCTATCCTATCGGTCTTATTTCAAACGTCTCCGAATATGAATAACTCTCTTAAAATCACTGCCGGCCGTACTCGAACAAGTCTTCCTCGTTCTTGTAAATCAGCGAATCGGCATCCAGCTTCACGAGGTCATAGACATTCGTTTCCTCCTCGTCACCGCCACCCTCACGCATCAACTGTATCTCGATGCGTCCGTCGACAATCTTCCATGTCCTGTAGACTATCGTGCTCTGGTCGATGCTCTCCGCGATGCCGCCGTCCTTCAGGGCTATTCCGACAATGGAACTACCGTCTATCGGGTTCGGCATGACCCAATTGCCGAGCAGTGTGCTCTCGTTGATGACCAGCTCAGCCTCGGTCTTGTCGGCATTGACGAGCACGGCCATCTTGTCGCCGCTGCCATATCCGCCGAACACCTTGCCGTTCTCGCGTGCCTCCGAGACGCCGAGCGACAGCGTATCGCCGCTGTCGGTGATGAGCTGGAGCGTGTTCATGGCCGAACCGTCACCGCAGATGCCGAACACCGTCCGATTCTGATTGACCACCACTTCCGTCGTGTCGGCACCGCCCGTGGGTGCGACCTGTTGAGCCTTATTGCCGCAGGCAGCCGTCAATCCGCAGACGGCCACGATTCCGGCCAGTTCCAATTTCTTCATAACTGTATATATAATAATGTGTCACTCCGTTTCTCTTTCCGCAGCCTTGGCCTCATTCCAAAGCTCGTCCATCTCTCCGAGGGTCATATCCTTCAGCTGGCGGCCCATCTTTATGCTGTGCTCCTCGATGTAGTTGAAGCGACGGATGAACTTGCGGTTTGTCTTCTCCAGCGCCGTGTCGGGATTGAGATGATAAAGCCGGCCGGCATTTATCACGCTGAAGAGAAAATCGCCGAACTCCTCCATCGAACGTTCCTTGTCCTCCCGGCGCAGTTCCGCCTCCAGCTCGCTAAGCTCCTCGCGGACCTTCGCCCAGACGTCATGCTTGTCCTCCCAGTCGAAACCGACATTGCGCGCCTTGTCCTGAACGCGGTAGGCCTTTATCAGCGCGGGCAGAGCGTCAGGCACTCCGGCCAGCACACTCTTGTTTCCGTCCTTCTCCTTCAGCTTTATCTGTTCCCAGTTCTCAATGACCTGCTGCGCCGTGCTTGCCTTCGCCATGCCGTCGTCCCCGCCGTCCTCGCCGTACGGCAGCGGCTTCGGGTCTTTTGCTCCGACCTGCGACGGATGATAGACATGCGGATGACGGAAGATGAGCTTGTCGGTCAGCTTCCGACAAACGTCGGCTATGTCAAACTGTCCTTTCTCCGATCCTATCTTCGCATAGAAACAGATATGGAGCAGAACGTCTCCAAGCTCCTTGCATATATCGTCACGGTCGTTCTTCATCAGGGCGTCACACAGTTCGTAGACCTCCTCAATCGTGTTGGGCCTCAGACTCTCGTTGGTCTGCTTCCGGTCCCACGGACACTTCTCCCGCAACTCGTCAAGCACATCGAGCAGACGCCCGAACGCTTCCATTTTTTCTTCTTTCGTGTGCATATTCTGTGTTTAATCATTGCAAAGATAATGATTTATTTTCTCATAACGTCAATAACGCCGGAAAAAGGTTGAAAGTTGAAGATTGAAAGTTGAAATAAAGTTGAAAGCACACACATTATAGCCAACCAAAATGGATTTGCAAAAATCATATTATATGTATGATTGATACTTTGATAATTTACGATACAGTGAACTTGCAATATATTTCTATTTGACTATAATATATACAACCATCAATCTCCCTTTTAACATAAGCTCCTCATTTTGTTCTAAATATCGGAATGACAGGCAGTTCATCGCTTCATCCATTCCAAAAGTAATACATTTCTGCCGCTTTTCCAAGGAAATCCATCGCGTTTTTGCCGCTTTTCCAAGGTATTTAGAGCCGCTTTTCCAAGATTTCAAGATAAATCCGCTCTTACACTTCTCCATATAACGACACCTTACACATGATAATCATGACAAGGTTTTATGCTTTCATGCTGTAGCGGATTCCAAACGGCTGTGAATGTTTCTGTGGCTGGACGTTGAAACGTACGTAAGCAAAATTCTGAATTTAAGGCCGACGAGAATGGGGACTTTTAAAAAAATTGCAGAGGCGGCCTCAAATATCACAAGCATGAGCGTATCAAATTTTAGGGGTCTCCGTGAGGATATTTTTACAGCTTTTGTAATATCCTTACTCATAGCGGTTTACGGACAGGGGCAATTCCGCTGTTTTGCCGGAGAGCCGCGACGGGCTTGCCGTAAGGGCCTTACGGGGTTGCGGGGAGGGCCTTACGGCATTGCAACGGGGCCGCCGTTGCATCACAAGAGCGGCCCCGTCGTGACCCCGGGAGGGCCTTACGGCCGGGAAACGGTAGCTTTTCAGGACAAAAGCAGGGGCTCGGAAATGATGGAAATTTGTGTTCTGGAAAAGCCGTAAGGGCCTTACGGCATCATGACGGGGCTAAAACCGGCAGGTTGGCGCATGGCGTGCAGTTGCCGTAAGGGCCTTACGGCAACGAAAATGACCCCAAAATGAGCTAAAACAGAGATTTGGGGTGATGCGGCTTTGTAAGGATAAAAGTCAGCGTTTTGCCAATCATGGCTGTTAGGAAGAGGACGAAGGGACTTGTAGAGACGTCACACCGTGGCGTCTCCCTGTCCACTGGGGGGCAATGGTATCAAAATGGGGCCATTCGGTGTTTGGAGTGATAGCACAGGAAGTATGGAACGGGGCGCCCCGTTCCATACTTCCTGTGCTATCACTCCAAATGTCGGATGAACCTCAAAATGGCTCAAACCGATGATTGTCCTGCGGCTTCACGCGACTTTTTATGCGCCGGAAGCCGGAGTCACGGAGTTTTTATGTAATTTTGCAGATACGCGGCGGACCGGCGGACGATGCTGCCCGCCGCCGGAACAGAAATTCATAGCCAATGACATCATGACAGAGGACAACATAAACGGTTTCCCGTACAACGACTATGGCAGATGGATCCGCTCACGCTTCCCTTTCAGGGTGCAGAAGATTTCGGTCGACGCAGGATTTTCCTGCCCTAACCGTGACGGCCGGATAGGACGCGGAGGGTGCATCTACTGCGACAACCGGACTTTCAATCCGTCCTATTGTGGCGGTGCGAAGACCATACGCCAGCAGATCGAGGAGGGCAAGACATTCTTCGCGCGAAAGTACAGCGATATGAAATATATCGCTTATTTTCAGGCCTATACGAACACGTATGCTTCCGTCGAAATACTAAAGGAGATGTACGAAGAGGCGTTGGCGACCGACGGTGTTGTCGGACTGGCAATCGGCACGCGGCCGGACTGTATGCCAGACGAGCTGCTCGACTATCTGGAGGAGCTCAACCGCCGGACGTTCCTCATCGTTGAATATGGCATCGAGACGGCCAACGACGAGACCCTGCGGCGCATAAACCGCGGCCACTCGTTCCTCTGCGTCCGTCAGACCGTGGAGCGGACGGCCGCGCGCGGCATTCTCACCGGCGGCCACATCATCCTCGGACTGCCGGGAGAGGACGCACGGGAGAGCATCCGACAGGCGGCCGTCATCTCGTCGCTGCCGCTGGACATGCTGAAAATCCATCAGATGCAGGTCATACGCGGCACGCGGCTGGCGGAGATGTACGGCCGCGAACCGTTCCATGTCTATACGGTCGACGAATACATCAGCCTCGTCTGTGAATACATACAGCACCTGCGGCCGGACCTTGTCCTTGAACGCTTTGTCTCACAGGCACCGAAGGACATGCTCGTCGCACCGCAGTGGGGACTGAAAAACCATGAGTTCACCAATCTGCTGGTCAACCGCATGAAGCGTGATGGCATCAGACAGGGTGCAAAGCTCACGGCTGGATAGGTCAGGCGGAGGCGCCGGGAAAGACAAAAGATGTGAAACGGAGCGTTATTTGCCGGGAAAAAGGCCGCCGTTCAGGCTATTTTCCGTAACTTTGTGGAATCAGAAAGCTAACTATAAAACAAATAAAAAAATTTAGGTACATAGAGATGAAAAAGGAATTGGTGTCGCTGCTTCTGCTCGCTGCCGTCGGTCAGGCGGCCGTGGCGCAGAAGACTTTCAGCGTTAACGTGACAAACAAGGCGAAGACCGGACGCAAGGCTGTGCCGGTTGTATTGCAGTTGAAGAACTATGGCGGCATGAAGGTGAGGAGTGCCGTGGTGACATGTGACGGCAAGGAGATTCCGTCGCAGCTCGACGATCTTGACGGCGACGGCACGTTCGACGAGCTCTGCTTCATGACGGACATGGACAAGAAAGGCCGCCGGACGTTCAGCGTGGAGCTACTGCCGACGGGCAAGCCGCGCGAATATGCGCCGCAGGTTTATGCCGAGATGATGATGTCGAACAAGAAAATCAAGAGTTCAAACAAGCAGGACCTCTACATCAGCAGCCTGACGGTGGACAACGGGACGAACCCCTACTGGATGCTCCACCACCACGGACCGGCGTTTGAGAACGAGATGGTGGCCTACCGCATATACTTCGACCATCGTCAGACGGTCGATACATACGGAAAATACCGCAAGGGACTGGAGATCAAGGACACACAGTTTTATCCCGACAAGGACCAGAAGGCAGCCGGCTATGGCGACGACGTGCTGTGGGTCGGCGAGACATTCGGTCTGGGAGCGCTGCGCGGATGGAACGGAACGGCTCCGCAGATGCTCAAGGACGTTGACCACCGCACGCTGCGCATCGTCTCACGCGGTCCGCTGCGCACCATCGTCGAGGTGATTGACGAGGGCTGGAACACGATGAACGCCGGCAAGGAGAAAATCGACATGGCCGCCCGCTACACGCTGTATGCCGGCCGCCGCGACTGCTTCGTGGACGTGAAGTTCAACAAGGCTGTACCGGAATATCAGTTTGCCACGGGAATAATCAACGTGAAGAACTCTGAGGAAATGTCCGACAAGAAGGGTCTGCGCGGATGCTGGGGTACGGACTGGCCCGTGTCGGAGAAAGACTCGGCCGGCCACAAGCGCGAGACCGTGGGACTCGGAATCTGCATACCGGCAAAGAATGTCGTCAGCGAACTGCCCGCCAACAAGGACAACTATCCTTTCGTTATCGGAAATGCGACGGACGAGCTTCACTATAACATCACGTTCGGCTCGGACAACGAGGAATTCGGATACCACAGTGCCAAGGAATGGTTTGAGTATCTGAAGGAATGGAAGGATGAACTGAACAATCCGGTGGTCATCGAATAAGCAGGAACGAACAATATACTATAATGTAAACGCAAAGACGCCAAATCGCAAAGTTTATGTTCTATCATAATAATACTTTGCGATTTGGCGTCTTTGCGTTTAAAATATGACTATTGTGTCTCTGTTTCCAAAATACAAACCTGCTTATAATTAAACTCTTTGCGTCTCAACGCCTTTGCGTTTACATTATTCGCCCTTCAGCGGCAATTCCGAATACATCTTCTTGCCTTTCACGTAATACAGCCAGAGTATTGAGAACCGGCAATACCCCACGACTTCGCCGGCGACACGACTCTTCTGTATTGCCTCGCGGTCGGCACGGAACTCATGTTTCCACTTCCGGAAGGCATGGCGCGCACGGAACACAGCCTTGAAATCTCCCCAACTGCGCTTCAGCACCAGCATCTCGAAGGCGGCAAGATAGTCGAGAAACCATCTCATTCGCATCACGTGCCTCAGCTCTTCGTCCGGCAGACATTTATAAAGCATGGTAAGATTGTTGCGGAAGTTGAGGAATGTCTTCATCGGATTGCTTTTGGGAAGGGTTCCGCCGCCGACATGGAATACGCTGCTCTCCGGTATGCAGCAGACTTTCCGTCCTCTGATACCGAGACGCCAGCACAGGTCTATCTCTTCGTTATGGGCGAAGAAGCGCCCGTCAAGCCCCCCGACGGCCCAATAGTCCGCCGAGCGTATCATCATGGCGGCACCCGTAGCCCACAATATTTCCTGCTGGTAGTCATACTGGCCGCTGTCGCGCTCGACGGTGTCGAAAATGCGTCCGCGGCAGAACGGATAACCATAGCGGTCAATCAGTCCCCCACTCGCTCCGGCATATTCAAAGCAGTCACGGTCGGCCATGGACAGGAGCTTGGGCTGACAGGCGGCAACCTCATGATGGTTGTCCATGAACTCAATCATGGGGGTGAGCCAATGGTGGGTCACTTCTATGTCGGAATTGAGCAGAAGATAGTATTCCGCATCAACCTGCGCAAGGGCTTTGTTGTAGCCTTCGGCAAATCCCCAGTTGCGGTCAAGCTCTATTAGACGACAGGCGGGAAACTCCCGGCGCAACATGTCAAGGGAGCCGTCGGCGGAAGCGTTGTCCGCCACGTAGACGTCGGCGTCCTCGTTTGAATAGCGCAACACAGAGGGAAGGTAACGGCGCAGCATCTCGCGGCCGTTCCAGTTGAGGATTACAATGGCTGTCCTTTTCATAATATCTCTGCTATCAATGCCGTCTTGTCATGGTTGAACGACGTAAGACGGACGTTTATCAACATGTTGTCATACTCTTCCTTTGCCTTCGCCGGCGACAGCTCGACACGCACATAGTTGCGCGTGAACCCATGCATGGCCTTCCCGCGCGGCGCTTTCTCGAACAGGACTTCCGCTTCCATGCCGATGAAACGCTCATAGAAAGCCAGCGTCTTTGCGTCAGACAGCTCAAGAAGGCGGCGGCTCCGCTCCTTCTTTGTCCTGTCGTCAACGATATACGGGATTTTCAGGGCCGCCGTACCGGGGCGCTCGGAATAAGGGAAGACGTGAAGCTGGGTGACATCAAGCCCGGAAAGGAATTCAAATGTCTCCTCAAAACATTCCGGAGTCTCACCGCGACACCCCACCATAACGTCGACACCGATGAAAGCATCTGGCATGGCCTGTTTGATACGGTGTATCTTGCCGGCAAACAGTGAGCTGTCGTAATGGCGGTGCATGAGCTTCAGGACGGTGTCGCTTCCGCTCTGCAGCGGTATATGGAAATGGGGCATGAACGCCCGGCTCTCCGCACAGTAGTCAATAAGTCCGTCACTGAGCAGATCCGGCTCCAAACTGCTGATCCGGAAACGCCTTATTCCGGTCACGCCGTCAAGCGCCTTGACGAGTTCAAAGAAACTCTCACCAGTCGTCTTGCCGAAGTCTCCGATGTTCACTCCAGTCAACACAATCTCCTTTCCACCCTCGGCAGCGGCTTCCTCAGCCTGACTGACGAGCGACGCTATGGTCGGATTGCGGCTGAAACCGCGGGCGTATGGGATTGTGCAATAGGTACAGAAATAATCGCAACCGTCCTGTACCTTCAGGAAATATCGCGTACGGTTGCCTCTCGAACAGCTCGGAGCAAATGTCTTGATGTCCTTTGTCCTGACTCTATGGACCTCACATCCTGACGAAAGGCCAGCGTTTACGGACAGCCCATCACCTGATGCGACCTGCCCAACAGCTGACACAGCCTTACCATTACCGGTGTCTTCACTCAAATTGACGCTCCAGGCATCAGAAAGGAATTGTATAAGGCTGGCTTTCTCGTTAGCTCCAAGCACAAGATTAACTCCGTCAATCTTACCGACCGTCTCTGCTTCAAGCTGGGCATAGCATCCTGTAACCACGACAAAGGCACCGGGATTATTACGCACAAGCCTATGGATGGCCTGACGGCACTTATGATCGGCGACCTCCGTGACCGAACAAGTATTGATGAGACACAAATCCGCTTTCTCACCCTTACCGGCCGTAACGACTCCCAGTTCCTGAAGCATCTTGCCGAAAGTGGATGTTTCCGAGAAATTCAGTTTGCAGCCCAATGTGAAGTAGGCTGCTTTCTTACCTTGAAAGGCTGACGAATCTATCATATATATAATGTGAGTATTTCATCCGCAAAGGTACGCATTTTTTGATAAACTACTGCCGGAACGACGGATTTATAGCATTTGCCTAATTATAATTGCATTTTTAACACTTCATAATTCACTGATTGACAGTGCTTTGCGAAAAAGTTACAAAATGGGGGCAAAAAAATATCTAAAAAATAGCACAACGTATCAAAAAAATGTTTACCTTTGCAACGTTTTAATAAACAAATGATTGTTTTACAGATTTAAAAAGCAAAAGAAATGAAGACATTAGTATTTATGTTCGTAGCTGCTGCAGCTATCTCATTCGCATCATGTGGTAACAAGACAAATCAGGCTGCTCCTGTAGATTCTGACACTGTCGTTGTTGTTGACAGCGCTGTTGTTGATTCAGCTGTTGTTGACTCTGCCGCTGTTGACAGCACTGTTGCTGAGTAATCAGTTGCACACTCGAGCTTAAAGAGAGAAAGAAAAGTCGTCGGACACAGTCCGGCGACTTTTTCGTTATCCTACGAACAAGAACACTACTAAACAAGGAACTATCCGAAAACAAGCTCCTTAAGCATCCAAAGACGCCATCATAATGAAACAAAAAAAATCCCAGCCATCGTTGAGAGGCCGGGATTTAATGTATAATAAAATATGATTTGCTTTACAGCATGATTATTCTGCAGCAGACGCTTCTTCTACATTCTCAGCAACAGGTGCCACCTCTTCGGCAACGGGAGCGTTCTCAACGACCTCCTCAGCCTCGGGTGCTACGACCTTAGCATTCTCGTCGATAACCTTAACGGGGATTTCAACAAGAACCTCCTTGTGAAAGTGTACTGTAGCAACGAAATCACCAACAGTCTTGATATCACGCATGGTGATAATCTTGCGGTCAACCTCATGACCGAGCTTCTTCAGTTCCTCAGCTACATGAGCAGCGTTCACAGAACCGTAAGTAACACCTGTTGCGCTCACCTTTACAGAGATTGTGAGAGCTACGTCCTTCAGAGCATCAGCCTTCTTCTCTGCCTCAGCCTTGATAGCGGCGAGCTTGTGAGCCTGCTGCTTCAAGTTCTCGGCGAGAATCTTGCGTGCTGACGGAGAAGCGATAACGCCCTTACCCTGGGGGATGAGATAGTTGCGGCCATAACCCGGCTTTACATTCACGATATCGTTCTTAAATCCAAGACCGATAATATCTTCTTTCAGTATTATTTCCATAATTCTGTCTCCTCCTTATTATTTCATCAAGTCAGTTACGTAAGGCAGCAGAGCTATCTGGCGGGCACGCTTAACAGCCTGAGCCACGCGGCGCTGATACTTCAGAGAAGTACCTGTGATACGGCGGGGAAGAATCTTACCCTGCTCGTTCAGGAACTTCTTGAGGAACTCAGGATCCTTGTAGTCGATATACTTGATACCGCTCTTCTTGAAACGGCAATACTTCTTCTTCTTTGTATCCACTGAAGGTGGAGTCAAATATCTGATTTCTGATTCTTGTGCCATTGCTTAAGCCTCCTCTTTTTTACCTAATTTGTTTCTTCTCTTCTCTGCATACTGTGCTGCATACTTGTCGAGCTTCACAGTCATGTAACGGATTACTTTCTCATCACGACGATATGCAACGTCGAGAGTCTTAATTACCGAAGGCTCAGCCTTGAATTCCATGAGGCAGTAGAAGCCTGTGGATTTCTTCTGAATAGCATAAGCCATCTTCTTCAGTCCCCATGCCTCTTCATTCAGAATCTCTGCACCATTGTCGGTGAGAACCTTCTTGAATTTAGCGACCGTTTCCTTCATCTGTTCATCAGACAAAACGGGAGTCAAAATGAAAACGGTTTCGTATTGATTCATACTTTTTTAATAATGTAAAATGTTAATTTGCAAAATTGCGGTGCAAAGGTAGCATTTTTTCTTCATCCAACCAAACTTTTGCTACACTTTTCCTATGCTTTTGCCGTAAAATCAACATAAAATCAGCGATATAGACAAAATAAACCATAAAGGAAAGACGGACACCACACTTGAAAGTATGGTATCCGTCATAATCATTGTTTCCAATTATACTTCAGTAATCGTTCTATGAAATCACGATTACCGCACCGATTTATTCCTCCTCCGGCGTGATGAGCTTGTAGCCCTTGCCGTGGATGTTGATGATTTCAATCTGGTCGTCATCCTTCAGATGCTTGCGCAGCTTGGTGATGTAGACATCCATTGAACGAGCATTGAAGTAGTTGTCATCAATCCAGATTGTCTTCAGGGCAAAATCACGCTGCAGGATTTCGTTGGCATGGCTGCAGAGCAGAGCGAGAAGCTCGTTCTCCTTCGTTGTCAGCTTTGTCTGCTTGTCGCCGATGGTCAGCAGCTGCTTCTGTGTGTCGAACGTGAAGCGTCCGATGTGGTAGACGGTACACTCCTTGTTCTTCTTTCCGCGTACGCGACGGAGGATCGCCTCTATACGGAATACGAGCTCTTCCATAGAGAAAGGCTTGGTTATATAGTCATCGGCACCGATCTTGAAGCCCTCCAGAATATCCTCCTTGAGCGTCTTGGCCGTAAGGAAGATGATTGGGATTTCAGCGTTTGCCGTACGAATTTCCTGCGCCAGGGTGAAACCGTCCTTCTTCGGCATCATCACATCAAGCACGCAGATGTCGAACTTGCTCTTCAGGAATGCTTTGTAGCCTGCCTCGCCATCGGGGCAAAGCTCTGCGCTGTAACCCTTGGCTGCGAGATATTCGCGAAGCAACATACCCAGGTTCTCATCGTCTTCACAAAGAAGAATTTTCAAATTTTCATCCATAATCGTAGTTATTTAAGTGTTAATACTAAAATGTTCTGTTTCAGTTCTTTATCACCGGAAGAGAGATGATGAAGGTCGTTCCTTTTCCGAACTCGCTTTCGACGTGTATCTCACCTTTGTGCAGCGCTATCACCTTTCTGACGTAGGCCAGTCCGAGACCGAATCCCTTGGCGTCATGGAGATTTCCCGTATGCACTCTATAGAACTTATCAAATATCTTTTTCAGATTCTCTTTCCTTATTCCCATTCCCGTATCTCGTATGGAGAGGTAGAGCCGTTCCGTGTCGTTCCACGTCTTCATGTATATATCAAGCGGTTTGTCGGGATTGCGATATTTCACGGCGTTGTCCATCAGGTTGAACACAACGTTTTGGAAGTGCATTTCATCTACATAGATAGCCGAATCCACCGCTTCGATGTCCGTATAAATTTTACCTCCCGTGTGTTCCACGCGCAGCGTGAATGAATTTGCCGTGCTCTCCACCAGCTCATTGAGGTCGATTTCTTTCTTCTTGAATACGACCTTGTTACGGTCGAACATTGACATCTGGAGTACTTTTTCAACGAGAAAGCGCAGACGTTTCGACTCGTCATTGATGACTCCACCGAGATGTTTCAGCATGGTTGCGCTCTTGTTGACACTCTCGTCGTTGAGCATCTGGGCGGCCAGCGAGATGCTGGCTATCGGTGTCTTGAGCTCATGGGTCATATTGTTTATGAAGTCATTCTTTATCTCCGTATATCTCTTCTGCCTGAATATCACCACGATTGTGAAGATGAACGTCAGCAGCAACACGCAGGTGAACACCACCGAAGGTATCATAAACCGTATGCTGGAGAAGATATAGTTGTTGATGTCGGGGAAGTGGATGCTCACCACGCCCATCTTCGACGACGGATCGTTGCGGAAAAGCACCTGCGAGTAGGTATGTTCCTCGCCCTCTTCAGTGTAGTCCGGACAGCGGTAGACCTCACGGCCGTCGGCTGTCGATACGGTCAGATGATACGGCACGCTAATTCCGTTGTTGAGAAGCTCGGCACGGATGTCCTGATCGAGCAGCTTGAAATTGACGCGCTCTTTCAGCGGACGGTCACTTGCCGTGTACAATATACTATAGACTACCTCGTCCAGCAACGCCTTCTGGTAGACATATCTGTTGCGCACAATCTCCTGAAGGGATTTTGACGCCGCGCTGATTGAATTGCGGTCCGGACGAAGTATCATAGCCTTCGGCACCGTAGAAGGTTTCGTGTTGATAGGCTTCAGCTGGACCGACGAATAACCCACTCCATCACTGCCGGCACCACCATTACGGCGCGAATGGCGTATTTCGGCGTCAAGCTGTCTCGAACGGCTCAGAATGGAATCCCGCTGAAAGGCGCGGCGCTCTGTCTCGTTCACGTCTTTCTCCAGATAGCGCAACGTCTCGTTGAGCTCAAGATTTCGTGAAGCCTGATACAGACTGCGGTTGACAGACTCGTCGAACTGTTCCTCCTTCATCCGCGCCATATCCTCGATGTACGAGAGCTGCAGGAAGAGGAGCCCGAGGAACGAGAGTCCCATCACTATCGCTATTGTCCATATTGTTGACTTCTTCATGTTTGCAAAGATAATGTAATTTATCAGAACTTCAAAGAATATCGTTAACAAAATACGTTAAATTTAACTTTGTTAACCTAAAGTCGTATATTTAATTCGATATTTAGAACCATTATTTAAAAACAGCACCTTATTAAAATCCAAATTGAGACATAAATACTTGACAAAAGAGATACGCCAGAACACCTACGGAAGTACAATGAAGAAAGGAAATGCCATTGCCACATAGCAACATCTATATCCCAGTTGCAACCGACCCACCAGAAACACGCTCCGGCACAACTTCTTCAACGTCAGATATCTCGTCCCCGACAATCTTTCGTTAAGCCATAAAACAGAACGCCGCGGCGTCGATGATACGACAAAGGCCATCTGCTTGTGTTCAATGCAGACGGCCTTTGACATGTCGTTACCTTGATTTTAAATCACACGAAATCAATCTTCTTCACCTTCACCCTCATGTTCCTTGATGAGCTGCTGCTGTATGTCGTTGGGAACAAGCTCATAGCTGGCGAACTTCGTGGTGAATGAAGCACGTCCTCCGGTGATGGAACTGAGTGCTATACTGTAGTTAGAAAGTTCCTTCAGGGGTATCTTAGCCTGCAGTTTCTGGTATCCGGCTTCACTGTCCATACCCATAATGAGGGCACGACGGCCTTGCAGGTCGCTCATGACATCACCCATAAAGTCTGCGGGAACATACACTTCGAGGTCATAGATGGGTTCGAGAATCTTCGGACCGGCATCCTTGAAAGCGGCGGAGAACGCATTGCGTGCGGCAAGCATGAACGAAAGTTCATTTGAATCAACCGGATGCATCTTTCCGTCGTAGACTATCACGCGGACGTCACGGGCATAGCTGCCGGTCAGCGGGCCGCGTTCCATGCGTTCCATGATACCCTTCAAGATGGCCGGCATGAAGCGTGCGTCAATCGCACCACCCACCACAGAGTTGATGAACACGAGCTTTCCGCCCCATTCGAGGTCGATTTCCTCCTTGCCCTTGATGTTCATTCGGTATTCCTGACCGCCGAACTTGAACATCGTCGGGTCGGGCATGCCTTCTGCGTAAGGCTCTACTATGAGATGAACCTCGCCGAACTGGCCCGCACCACCCGACTGCTTCTTGTGACGGTAGTCGGCACGCGCGGCCTTGGTCAGCGTCTCACGATACGGAATCTTCGGCTCCTCGAACTTTATCTGTATCTTCTCGTTGTTCTCCATACGCCATTTCAGCGTGCGCAAGTGGAACTCACCCTGACCATGGATTATTATCTGGCGCAACTCCTTGCTCTGCTCAACCACCCATGTGGGGTCTTCCTGACGCATCTTCAGCAGGGCCGCCATCATCTTCTCCGTCTCCGCTTCGTTCACGGCCTTGATGGCACGCGAGAACTTCGAGTTGGGATATTTGATGAAATCGAAACGGTTCTCACAGTCCTTTCCGTTGAGTGTGTTGCCCGTCTTCACGTCTTTCAACTTCACGGCGCATCCGATATCACCGGCGTTGAGCTGGTCGACGGGCTGGCGGTTGGCACCTGCACAGACATAAATCTGTCCCAAGCGCTCCTTCGAGCCACGGTCGGCGTTGGTCAGTTCGTCACCTGTCTTGACACAACCGCTCATGACCTTGAAGTAGCAGACCTCACCAATGTGCGGCTCCACGCCCGTCTTGAAGAAGTAGAGCGACGTCGGTCCGTCGGTCGTCGTGGTGATTTCCTCACCGCGGGTGTTGTGAACCTTGGGCATTTCGTCCACAAACGGAACGACATTGCCGAGGAACTCCATCAGACGGCGCACACCCATATCCTTTCCGGCGCATACGCAGAAGACGGGGAAAATGCTCCGTGTCACGAGTCCCTTGCGGATTCCTTCGCGCATTTCGTCCTCCGTAAGCGCCTCCTCCTCAAAGAACTTCTCCATCAGTGTCTCATCGTTTTCGGCAGCGGCCTCCACAAGTGCCTTGTGCATCTCCATAGCGCGCTCCATCTCTTCAGCCGGAATATCCTCTATCGTGGGCGCCCCACCTTCGGGTCCCCATGAATACTTCTTCATAAGCAGAACGTCTATGAGCGCATTGAAGTCCGGACCTTCGTTCAGCGGATACTGAACGGGAACGACCTTCGGTCCGTATATCTCGGTCAGACGCTCCAGAACGTTGTGATAGTCACACTTCTCCGAATCCAGCTGATTGACAAGGAAGATGACCGGCTTCTTGAGTTTGTCGGTATAGCGGAAGTGATTCTGCGTTCCGACTTCCGGGCCATACTGTCCGTTGAGCAGCAGGATGGCCGTATCGGTGACGTTGAGCGCCGTCATGGCAGCGCCGACAAAGTCGTCGGAACCCGGACAGTCGATGATGTTGAGCTTCTTGTTGTTCCACTCCACGTGATAGACGGTGGAGAAGACAGAATATCCGTATTCCTGCTCTACGGGGAAATAGTCACTCACGGTGTTCTTTGCCGTGATGCGTCCGCGACGCTGAATGATACCGGCCTCGTAGAGCAAGGCTTCCGTGAGGGTTGTCTTACCGGAACCGTCGTTGCCGAGCAACGCGATGTTCTTGATTTCGTTTGTCTGATATACTCTCATATCGTCAATAGATTTAAGTTGATACTTATTTGTTTATCGGCCTCTAAGTTAAGAAGAAAATGCGAAAGAAACAAAATATAAGAGGCTTAATATTAATGTTGTTAAACAATATTAGTATTTTTGCAGTAAAATTCATAATATGACAGGACTATACATTCATATTCCTTTCTGCGCAAGCCGCTGCATCTACTGCGGCTTCTTCTCCACCACACGGCACGCCATGCGCGACAGATACGTCGACGCACTGCGTCGCGAGATGGCTCTGCGCAACGGTTATCTGCATGACGACATACATACTATATATATAGGTGGGGGCACCCCGAGCATGCTGAGCGAGGAACAGCTGCGGCAGCTTTTCGACGACATAGACTGCAGCCGGGCCGAAGAAATCACCATGGAATGCAATCCGGACGACATCACTCCCGCATACGCGGCCGCCATCGGGCGCCTGCCCGTCAACCGGGTGAGCATGGGAGCACAGACGTTCAGCGACTCCCGCCTCCGGTTCCTGCGCCGCCGTCACGGCTCTGCCGACATCAGCCGCGCCGTAACCCTGCTGCGTGAGGCTGGCATCAGCAATATCAGCATTGACCTGATGTACGGTTTTCCGGGCGAGACCATGAAAGAATGGAACGATGACATTACCCGCGCGCTGGCCCTCGACGTGGAGCATCTGTCCGCCTACTGCCTGATGTATGAGGAGGGCACCCCACTCAACCGCATGCTCCGGGAGGGCAAGGTGGCGGAAGTGGACGAGGAACTCAGCTCCGCGATGTATTCGACACTCATCGACCGGCTCTCGGAGGCCGGCTACGAGCACTACGAAATCAGCAATTTCGCCCGCCCTGACCGACGCTCGCGCCACAACAGCAGCTACTGGACGGCCGTCCCATATATCGGAATCGGTGCCGCGGCACATTCGTTTGACGGGGCAAGCCGCCAATGGAACGTCGCCGACATCGACAAGTATGTCACCTCCATCGAGCGCGGCGAGATTCCCATGGAACGCGAGGAGCTTGACCGTGACACGCGGTTCAACGACACCGTCATGCTCCGGCTGCGCACCTGCGAGGGCATAGATCTCGACGCCCTCGCCCGCGACTTCGGACCGGAATATCTCAACGGTTGCCTCAGTGCCGCCCAACGCTATATCGCAGACGCCATGCTGGAGCGCACAACCGACAACCGTCTGAGGCTAACACGCCGCGGCCTGTTCGTCAGCGACATGATTATGAGCGACCTGATGAGGGTCTGAAACCGTTTTTAAAGGTCAGAGTGATGAGTGAAGAGTGAAGAGGTGCGATTATTCTTGCAGGTTGGATGCTTCTGAACCATGAAATTGCAGGGAGGATGTTGCAGAACGCACGCTCTTCACGCAATCAGTTGACATTCAACAAACATCGCAAAGCAATATCCCTACACGTGGGATAATCTATATGATAACTCCAAATGCCGGAAGATACCTAAAAAATATATAGAAAAAGCCGGGCTGCAAAATCTGATGATTGCAGCCCGGCGTCTTTTTATCCTTTATCTATACGAGTCGGGAATTTACTTCACCTTCTCCACGATAGCCTTGAAAGCCTCGGGATTGTTGACGGCGAGGTCAGCGAGAACCTTACGGTTAATCTCGATGCCGGCCTTGTTGAGAGCACCCATGAGCACTGAATAGCTCATGCCCTCCAGACGGGCGGCAGCATTGATACGCTGAATCCACAACGCGCGGAAGTTGCGCTTCTTGTTGCGACGGTCACGATAAGCGTATGTGAGACCCTTCTCCCAAGTGTTCTTGGCTACGGTCCACACATTCTTGCGGGCTCCGAAGTAGCCGCGTGTGAGCTTTAAAATTCTCTTTCTCTTTGCTCTTGATGCAACGTGATTGACTGATCTTGGCATAATTTTCTTACTTTAAACGTTAGACAATAGGATTAACGGAGACACAGCATTTCACGTACCTGCTTAACGTTGTCACGGTCAACCATGGTCTGGTGAACCAGATTACGCTTCTGCTTCTTTGTTTTCTTAGTCAGAATGTGACTGTGGTAAGCGTGATGTCTCTTAATCTTACCCGTACCGGTGAAACGAAATCTCTTCTTTGCGCCGGAATTTGTCTTTACTTTTGGCATTGTTTTAAATGTTTTATTAATTTGTTGTTATTAACGTTGTGGCAACGCATATACCGGGCGTTACGCACATTCTTTTTCTCTGTTTACTCCTGGTTCTTGAGCTTTTCCAGCGCGTCGGCACTGATTTTTGCGTTCGCGAAGAGTCCGCCGTTTGCCGGAACGTCCTCTACGTCATCCGCAACAGCCTTAGCGTCCTTGGCCTCAGCCGCTTTCTTCTCGCGGTCCATAGCCTGCTGACTCTTCTTTGCTACACCGGCTTTCTTTGGTGCAAGATAGATGAACATCTTCTTTCCTTCAAGCGACGGCATTGACTCAACCTTCCCCCACTCCTCAAGATCGTTGGCAAAACGCAGCAGAAGCACCTCGCCCTGCTCTTTAAAGAGGATTGAGCGGCCGCGGAAGAACACGTATGCACGCACTTTGTTGCCCTCTTCGAGGAATTCCTTGGCGTGCTTCAGCTTGAACTGATAGTCGTGTTCATCGGTCTGCGGTCCGAAACGGATTTCCTTGACCTCCACCTTCACCTGCTTGGCCTTCATCTCCTTGGCACGCTTCTTCTGCTGATAGAGGAACTTCGAATAGTCGATGAGACGACAAACGGGCGGGTTGGCATTAGGCGATATCTCCACAAGATCGACGCCCTGATCACGAGCCATGTCAAGAGCCTGACGTGTGGGCATCACTGTAGAGCCGCTGTCACCCACGATGCGGACTTCACGTACGCGTATCTGTTCGTTTATACGGTACTGATTCTTTATTCTGTCATTCTTCATTCAACTATTTTATGAAAATCGCGTGCAAAGTTACGACAATTCAACTAATTAACAAAATAATTCCGCATATTTTTTCATTATCGTTGTCAATAATTATTGCAACATAGCTATTATTCTTCAAATACAGTACCCTACTTTACGCCAACAGCCCTTTCAAAGGCTCTACTTTTCACAATCCGTATCTCTGCATGCAAACAACTACACGGGTATTCCAAACGTATATATAATAATGTATATATATACGACAACACGTCGAAAACTTCTGAAGGCCGGACTTCACCAACCGGCAATCAGATACAATGAGAAGAGTTCTGACTGTTAAAAACTCGGAATTAAGCGGACAAATACCTCAAAATCCTTGCAAAATTCAAAAATAAAAATCATTTGGCCGCAAATTCGCGAGTTTTGCGCGTGCATCTTTTACCGCCTGACACATAGCGTGTTACAGCAGAAACAACGGAAGTGTGCAACAATTTGTCTGCTTTTATTTTGCCGTAAGGCCCTTACGGCCTTCCCGCGGGGGCCTTGTCGTGTTGCGACGGCGGCCCCGCCAGAACGCGAAAGCGGCCCCGTCGCAGAACCGGGAAGGCCTCCTTGGTCAGAAATAGAACGACGGACGACGAAAAACGACGGTGCCGTGTCAGGATTTCGGCGGCGGCGCGCTCCAGAATTAAAATTCTCAAGTGTTAAATTCCGGGATATTATGTTTACAGCATAAACATCTCTTCTTCCATCATCAGCTGCGAAATACAAATAGCTTCACGCTACGGCAACTCCCGCGAACCGGTCCATCCCTCCCATCCGTCAGTCCATCCGGCCCATCAGCCGTCCCGTCGGAAAAAGGTTGGACGGGCGGGCGGAAACGTCTATCTTTGCCGACCGAAATGAAACAGGGAATGACTATGGACAAGAAGATATGGGTGGCGGCGATGGCGGCTGCCTTCATCATACCGGCGGAAGTGACGGCACAAGGGACAATAGAATACGGAAGTGACGCCCGGAGCTCGCTGAGGGACGAAGAGGGCAACCGCTATGGAGGCGGAACGATGGAGAGGGTGACGGCAAGGGTGGCCATTCCTCTCGGCACGAAGACCGACAGTCTCGGTCGCGTGACGGCATGGCAGGCGGCGCTGAGCGCTTCTTACGCCACACTCGACTGTGACGGAGAGGCGGCTGAGATGAATCCGGAGACCATCGTGAACGCCGGCGTCAATATCATGCACCGGCGTCCGATCGGCCGGCGGTGGAGTCTGATGGTGGCGGCGGGATGCGGGGTATATGCCCCGAAAAACGAAATCAGGACGCGAAGCATACTGGCCAACGGCGGAGCCATGTTCATCTATCGCATCAACAGGGGCATGAGCATCGGTGTGGGCGGCGGACTGACGAATGCCTACGGCGTGCCGATGGTGATGCCGATGATGTATTTCAGCTGGATGAGCCGCGGGCGGTTTGAGCTGAAGGTGGATTTGTCGAGCGGCATGGAGGTGGCAGTGGCTACGAAAATAGGACGCTGGATGAGGATTGAGCTTGTGGCGGTGGAGATGGACGGCATGATGGCCGTGACGGAGATTGACGGAAAACCACAGATTTATTCGTCGGCGAGGATTGGCTCGCGTCTGCGTCCGTCGGTGAGAATAGGCCGCAGGACGGCTCTGTTCGCGAGCTTCGGAGCCACATGGCTGCGCAGTGCGGACATAACGGACCGCAGTCTGCGCGGGCTGGCGGAGAGTTTCCGTGAGGACCGCGACAAGCGTTACTTCAATCCGGCGCTGTCCGTCACCGCCGGTGTTTCATACGGGTTGTAACGGAACGGCAGGCGGAACAACAGGCGGCAGCGTCTTAACAAAACGAAAAACGCAGCATTTCTTTTGCCCGAAAGACAAAAAAACGTAACTTTGGAAGACTGAAAGAAAAAGATGGCAAGATATATTTTAGTTGAAGACGAGCGCTTCGCATACGAGGAGATTAAACGGATGATGACGCGGTTGCGCCCCGGGTGGACACTCGCGGGATGGGCCGACACGGTCGAACAGACGGCACTGCTGCTCAATCAAGGGACGGCAGACGTGATGATAGCCGACATAAGGCTGGCCGACGGACTGTGTTTCGAGGTGTTCGACGTATGTGATACGGACATTCCCGTGATATTCACCACGGCATACGATGAGTATGCCATCAGGGCCTTCAAGGTCAACGGCATCGACTATCTGCTCAAACCGATAGAAGAGACGGACCTCGAAGCGGCTCTCTGCAGGTTTGAACGCGGACGGGAGCTGCAGCCGTCGTCGCCGGAATGGCAACGGATGAGACGCGGACTGGACGTGACGGAACGGAAGAGCCGCTTCATGGTTCAGGCCGGAGACATGTTCCTACATGTGGAGACGGCCGACGTGGCGTTCTTCTACAGTGAGGATAAATATACGTGGCTGCATCTCTTCAACGGACGGCGGTACATCACAGACCACACGCTGGACCGCATCGAGACGATGGTCGACGGCCGGATGTTCTTCCGCGTGTCGCGTAACTGCATCGCCAACATCATGGCCATAAGGAAAAGCACGCGCCATTTCGGCGGACGGATGAAACTCCATCTCTGTCCGGAGTGTCCCCACGAGGTGATTGTGAGCCGGAGCCGGGCGGCCGGTTTCCTGAGGTGGATGGACGGGGAGGACGTGAACGAAAGATGAAGACCGACGCTACTGAATATGATTTCTGAAAAACAAAAACACAACTCCGGCTTGCCGGCATGGCTGGCACCGCTCAACGGGATTTCCGGCGGGCTGCTGTTTCTGAGTATGATCAGTCTTTCGCTGCTCGTCATACTCCTCTCCTACGGCATTATCAGCAACTTTCTGACAACGGAAATACTCATAAACAGGTTTGCCCTGAACCTCCCGTTCTGTATTCTGCTCGGGTTTATGGACCTATGGACCATCAACGTCATCAACCGACGGAAAGCCGGAGGAAGCAATGCGGCGAGGATTGCCGTCGACCTCACCGTGACGACTATACTGAGCATCGTTTCTACCGCCTTAATCAACTATATAATAATGTATGGCAACAAGACGATTGACGAGGTTCTCAAAAACTCCATAACAATCATTCCGATAAACTGGATTATCGTCTCGCAGATTGAGATATACATATATCACAGGCAACAGGCCGACACGGAGAAAAGGTTGGGAGAGATGGAAAAGGAAAGAGCTATCTATCAGCTGGAGGCCCTGAAAAACCGTATCAGTCCGCACTTTCTCTTCAACAGCCTCAACATTTTGGCGTCGCTCGCATATCAGGACGCTGACAAGACAAATATGTTCGCCAAGAAACTGTCGTCCGTCTACCGCTATCTGCTCATGACCCAAGGCCGGCCGACGGTAACGCTCGAAGAGGAGATGCAGTTTGTCCATTCATACATCTATCTGGAAACGATACGCTTCGGCGACACGCTCGCCATAGAAACCGGTGACTATACGACGTATTTGCAGCGCACCGTGATACCGGCAAGCATACAGATGCTCGTGGAGAATGCCTTGAAGCACAACATAAACACGACGAAATCGCCGCTGAGAATCACAATCCATGCCGGTGATGACGGCATTACTGTCACCAACAATCTGCAAATGCGCAAAAACGTGGGGACAAGCGGGACGGGACTCGACAATCTGAGGCGGCAATATACGCTCTACGGAAAGAAAATAAACGTCGTGAAGAGTGAACACGAGTTCTCCGTAAAGATGCCGTTCGTTGACTGAAGACAAAAGCGGAGACCGGTACGATGGCAACGGAGCATGCGATTTTGACTACGAAAACATGTAATCTCGATTATGAAGACATGTTATTTTGATTATGAAGACATATAAATAAAGCGGAGAAGCAAGTCTTAAGGACCGGCTTCTCCGCTTTATTTTTATCAATGAATGAGTTCCGATATTACTCCGGACGGATGTCCGTAGCCTTCAGCTGCTCGGCAACCTCACCGTTAATCTTGTCTGCAAACTCAGCGATAGTCATCACGCCGCGCTCCTCTGAGCCCTGCTTGCGCACGCTGACAGTGCCGTCGGCCTGTTCTTTCTCGCCGACAATGACCATGTAGGGGATTCGCTTGAGCTCGTTGTCACGCACCTTGCGGCCGATTTTCTCGTTGCGCTTGTCAACCGTGGCACGCACTCCGGCACGGTCAAGCTCGTCTGCCACGCGGGAGGCATAGTCGTTATACTTCTCCGAGATGGGCAGGATGGCAACCTGATCGGGGGTGAGCCAGAGCGGGAAGTGACCTGCGGTGTGCTCAATGAGCACGGCGCAGAAACGCTCCATTGAGCCGAACGGCGCACGGTGGATCATCACCGGTGTCTTCTTCTGGTTGTCCTCGTCGGTATATTCGAGCTTGAAGCGCTGCGGCAGGTTGTAGTCTACCTGAATAGTACCCAGCTGCCAGCGGCGGCCGATGGCGTCTTTCACCATGAAGTCGAGTTTCGGACCATAGAAAGCTGCCTCGCCGTACTCTACCTTTGCCTTCAGTCCCTTCTCCTTGCATGCCTCGATGATGGCCTGTTCGGCCGATGCCCAAACCTCGTCGCTGCCGATGTACTTCTCGTGATCTTCGGGGTCGCGCAGCGAAATCTGCACTTCGACGTTATCGTCAGAGAAGTTGAACGTTGAGAACACGGTCTGTATGATGTCCATCACGCGCAGGAACTCGCTCTTAACCTGGTCGGGACGGCAGAAGATGTGGGCGTCGTCCTGCGTGAACGAGCGCACGCGGGTGAGGCCGTGAAGTTCGCCGCTCTGCTCGTAACGGTAGACAGTGCCGAACTCTGCTATGCGCAGAGGCAGGTCTTTATATGAGCGCGGCTTCCATGCGAACACCTCGCAGTGGTGCGGGCAGTTCATCGGTTTGAGCATATACTCCTCGTCTTCCTCGGGAGTGTGTATCGGCTGGAACGAGTCTTTGCCGTAGTGGGCATAGTGGCCGCTCGTTACGTAGAGGTTCTTGGAACCGATGTGCGGCGTTATCACCTCCTGATAGCCGTAGCGCTTCTGTATCTTGCGCAGCATGTCCTGCAGGCGCAGGCGCAACTCGGTGCCCTTCGGCAGCCAGATGGGCAGTCCCTTGCCGACACGCTCGGAGAACATGAAGAGCTCCATCTCCTTGCCAATCTTGCGGTGGTCGCGCTTCTTGGCCTCCTCTATCATGACAAGATATTCATCAAGCATCTTCTTCTTGGGGAACGAAATGCCGTAGAGACGCTGCATCTGCTCACGTGTTGCGTCGCCGCGCCAAAACGCTCCGGCCACGCTTGTCAGCTTGACTGCCTTGATTGCGCCCGTGTTCAGAAGATGCGGGCCACGGCAAAGGTCGGTGAAAGCGCCCTGTGTATAGGTCGTTATTGTGCCGTCCTCAAGGTCCTGATCGATGTGCTCGCACTTGTATGTCTGTCCGGCAGCACCGAATTCGGCAAGGGCGTCGGTCTTGGCCACTTCCTTGCGAACGACAGGTTCTTTCTTTCCGGCAAGCTCTTTCATCTTGGCTTCAATCTTGGGGAAGTCTGACTCCTTGATTGACTCGCCATCCTTAAGCAGCACATCGTAGAAGAATCCGTTCTCAATGGCGGGGCCGAATCCGAACTGTATGCCGGGATAAAGCTCCTGCAACGCCTCTGCCAGCAGGTGAGCGGAGGTGTGCCAAAAAGCATGGCGGCCCTCGTCATCATCCCACTTGTAAAGCGCGATTGTTGAGTCCTCGTTTATCGGACGATTAAGTTCTACTGTCTCACCATTCACTCCGCAGGCCAATACGTCGCGGGCCAAAGCCGGTGATATGCTTTCGGCAATCTGCAATCCTGTTACGCCCTGCTCATACGAGCGAACAGAACCGTCAGGAAATTTAATGTTAATCATATCTACAATATATGTTTTGGTTTTAATCGATGCTTATTTCGGTTTGGCCGATATTTGTTTCGGTTTTAATCGATTTATATACTTCGGCTTTATCCGACGATTAGGGATAATGCAACCCGATGCGATGGAAGTCTCCTTTCAAATCACCGGATGCGGCTTATCTCATGCAAAGGTATGTATTTTTATCAAAACACGGGCATGTCGTAAGGGCTTTTTTGCCATAACATGCACAAAAACAAGGATTATAATGATTCAGCGGGACATTATTGACGTCCTTTCCTCTCATCAGCATTGTTACGCAGAAGCTCAATGGCCTGTCTGCCGGCAGCATCCATCCATTCGACGGCGGGATTGGTGCGGCCTGTGCGAAGCTCCCGCTGTCTTATATTTCCGCTTGTCTCATCAAGAAAACCGAATATCTCCTTCAGTTTGACGTCAGCTCTGTCAATCATCACAGCATAGCCATCATGCTCGGCCCGCAGCGCCTTGTGGGTCTTGAAGAGATAGGACGTCTTCTTGATTTTGCTTAGTTTCTGATATTCTTCCTCACTGAACTGCGTTTTGACAACGGCCGTATCCGGCAGCGATGGCATCGTTCCGAGCTGTACATCAAGCGTTATTCCACAGGCGGCGGCACGCTTTGTCAACACCCCGACACTGTCCTCCAACAGCGGGAAGCCCTTCGACATGATGTTAAGAGCTTCAACATCACTCCTAACAACCTTACATAACTCAACCACTTCTCCATGTATTTCCTCCAATCCAGAATTGGGTATGGCCATCGAGACAAGTTTTCTGGCGGTGGACAGTTGGGCCTCAGCCACGGAACTGCCGCCGAACAGCAACATCGCGAGAATCAATATTCTCATTCCTGACACATGTCTTTTCATAATCAAAAGCCTTTTTTTGAAACATCAGAAACCTTTTTGAAAATATCAGAAACCTGTATTTTCATCCTTGCCGCTCACTATTGATTCGTCCTCGGAATCATCGTCAGCCTGTCCTCCGTGCATCAGCACACGCTCAATGTTGAACCGCGGACGGCCCTTCACCTCTATATATATCTTGCCGACATACTCCCCAACTATTCCAAGACCGATGAGAATACAGCCGGAACAGAACCACAGCGACAGCATCAGCGATGACCAGCCCTGTACGGCATGGCCGGAAACGTAGGTATAGAGAATCCACACGAGTATGCAGAAGGCTATGAATATGAACATTATGCCGAGATAAAGGACAAGATGGACGGGATATGAAGAGAAACTGGTGATACCGTCGAAGGCAAAGGCCAGCATCTTCTTCAGCGGATACTTGCTTTCTCCGGCAAAACGTTCGGTGCGGTCATAATACACACTGGCTGTGCGGTAGCCGACAAGGGGAACGATGCCGCGCAGGAATATATTGCGTTCGGAGAACCGGAGAAGATGTTTCACGGCGCGGCGGCTCATCAAACGGTAGTCGGCATGGTTATAGACGGACTTCACTCCCATTGCTGCCATGAGCCGGTAGAACGTCTGGGCAGAGAAACGCTTGAACCACGTGTCGCTCTTACGGCCGGCACGCACTCCATAAACGATGTCACAACCGTCTTCATAGCGCTGCAACATCCCGCGGATGGCATTGACATCGTCCTGCAGGTCGGCATCTATCGTAACAGCAACATCACACCGTCCGACGGCCACGGTCAATCCGGCGACAAGCGCATTCTGATGGCCGACATTGCCGGCGAGGTTCACTCCGCAGACAAAACCGTTGGTTTCATGAAGGCTCTCTATGAGCGGCCACGTCCCGTCGCTGCTTCCGTCATTGACATAAAGGATATAGCTGTCCGCCGAAATACGCCCCTCTTCCGCCAACGACGTAATGACGTCCGTCAGACGGCGCGTCGTTTCCGTGAGCACCTTTTCCTCCTTATAGCACGGCACCACTATGGCCAGCCGCAGCGGAGATTCGTTTTTCATTCCTGTTCCGTTATTCATTGTCACCGTCGGTATTTTCACTGTTATCGTTATGCTCTGCCACGGCCCTGTCTTCCG
>ULPR01025727.1_pt1 | contig 40444 bp, 36 predicted proteins | sample 1953681 | NCBI WGS metagenome assembly ULPR01 (sample SAMEA4835634, study PRJEB28245) | human gut metagenome | biome: gut microbiome; material: fecal sample | place: Denmark | collected 2008 | reverse complement strand
AGCTACCTTCTCGCCCCAACAGCCGAGCTGCTGCAGCAGGGTGGTCTCAGTGTCGGCAATGAGAGGGAACTGCAGGCCGTGGGCATCGGCAAACTTCTTCTGGAGAGCTTGTTTGTCCTTGCTTATGCCGATAATCTCGTAGCCGGCGGCAGCCAGCTCTTCCTTGTGCGCTTGCAGCGAACAGGCTTCGGCTGTGCATCCGCTGGTGTTGGCTTTGGGATAGCTGTAAAGCACTATCTTGCGACCGCGATAGTCGCTCGCTTTAATTTCGTGTCCGTCTTGGTCTATGCCAAGAATCTCTGGAATTTTATCTCCTATAGTCATGGTTGTGGTGTATTGGGTTATAGTTCTCTGACGAAATGGGGGAAGGCCTCGTCGCCCATGTGGGGCGCGTATTCGAATCCTTCGTAACTGAATGTGGTCAATTCTGCAGGGCTGACCAGTTGGTTGTTCGCTATGTATCTTACCATTGCTCCACGGCACGACTTGGCCCACACGGCCTGCATCTTGAGACGGCCGTCTCGCTGTCGCACATAGAACAAGGGATGGATGACTCTTACCTCCTGGCAGACTCTCTTCCAGTCGAACAGATGCTCATATTCTTCGGTCGAGAGGTGTATCAGAATACCGTCGTCCCTCTTCACGCTGTCTATGAGCACCTCTGTCAGCCTGTCTTTCCAAAACTGATTGACCGGCTTGTCATTGGTGGCATCTAATGATACACAATGCTCCATGCGATAGGGCACGATACCATCCATGGGACGAAGTATGCCATAGAGAAAGCATGTTATCCAGAGGTGTTTCTGCGCATATATCAGCGCTTCTTCGCCCAGTGAGGTAGCTCTGAGGTGCTTGTATGCCTGCCCGTTGTAGGCAAGTATCGCTGGCAGCTTGGTCGCCGTGGCATAGGCGTGATATCGCTTCAGGTTTTCGGCAGCTATCTTGTGGCTGCAGTCCAGTTGGCGTGCCAGTTCGTCCACGTCCATTCTCGCCATTTCGGCAGCCAGAGTGTCGGCGGTCGATTGGAAGAGTGGGGTAGTGAGAGGTGGTCTCTCCGCCTTATCAAACATGATTTTTGCATTGGCCAATAGTATCTGCATATTCTCTCGCGTGTTCTTTGGATTTTATTTGGGTATGTCCAAGGTCAGCCCTGTAGGGCTGCAAGTCATCGGTGCATGCACCGAAACTTCGTTCGTCAATACCTTTTTACAAAATTCTAAAAAATCCTTGAAATATGCAAGCAATATGGCCAAAAACTTGACCTATACCATGAAAGATGTCTTCTGCGCCGTAAGGCAATTCCAGTCACAGCGCCGCCAATTCTATAGTATGGTCATCGTAAAATCAGTTTCATGTTGCGAAACTATGAATTCAGACCCGGAACCGAATATTTCCCTATCGGAAAGAAATAATTCCAACCCCCATTTCCCCACGAAAACCATCGCGGTGAGCTTGGATCAGTTTGACAACAATTTATGGGTGGTAAAAGACAATATGAGTTGGCATTTGCTTGGCGTCATAAGTATGGCTGCGCGAATGACTCTCGTCGCTCCAACTCCAGTAGTTTCTTCTTGGCATCCAGTCCGCCGGCATAACCGGTCAGAGTATGGTTGCATCCGATTACTCTATGGCAAGGAACGAGGATAGAGATGGCATTGGCTCCGATGGCCTGTGCCACCGCTCTCACGGCATTCGGTTGACCGATGCCTACGGCAATGTCCTTGTAGCTTCTGGTCTCTCCGTAAGGAATGTATGGCAGTGACAGCCACACTCGCTTCTGAAACTCGGTTCCGCAGAGATGCAATGGGATGTCAAAGGTCATGCGGCTTCCTGTAAAGTATTCATCCAGTTGCCCCATGGCCCGTTGTATAACATCCGAACTGCGTCTTGTAAATTCTATACGCATGATCCGTATGACTCGTCTCATATTGCGCTCAGAACAAGGCATGTCGTTCCAGTCGCATAGGCACAATTCATCATCAACAGAAGCCAATACCATCTGTCCGCAAGGCGACTTATAATACTGTAAACAGGCTACGCCTTTTTTCATATTAGTCATTTTATAGTTGTAGTTGGCTGCTAATAGTCTCAATGTACTCAAATAACGGAAAATATCAGCTAATCTTGTTTTTATCATGTTAAAAAATATTGGTATTCTAATCTGGCGATTAACGATAAGCTGTAACGTTTAAAGTGTTCAAGTCAAAAGTTGACGTACGATAATTGTAGTAATTAGCAACAAAAACATGCGTATAGCCATCATATTGACTCCACACGCAAGCTGCAGCAACGCAGAACCGAAGGTCACCAGCGTTTCGCGGAAAGCTAAGCTGTCGCGTTTTATTAGTCATAGAAACGGCTTTGGTGGAAACCAGACACTTTTCGTGTCGATTTAACAGCTGTTTATTTTAACTCCAGTATACGATAGAGTGAAGGCGGGCTTCTGGTTTACTACACAGATCGGTACTGCGGTTCTACTGCTCTGGGCTGCGGTCCTTGTCATCTTCAGCGATGGCTTGTCTGTTTACAATGTAGGCTTGATGACATTCGGTCTTTCTCCTTCTTGCAAGGCATAGTTGAATAAACCATATTCGGCTCTTGTTACGTGTGTCGGCTGGGTAATCTATAGCCTTAGCCATATTACCTCAAGAAATATGGCTCCACATAGGTATGTGCATATACGCTATCAGGCCAATCTGTATCAAAAGAATGACAGGAATGCCATGTTTGAATAACTTGTGCATCGTCTTATGGCGCCAAACTCGTATGGCGATCCATGCTCTGATGCTTTCACCGAGGACAGGCAGCATCAAAAGTGTGGCATCCGAAATGCGCCACATCGCTTTCTTGGCCTTGTATTTGTCAATGCCGTATACGATGAACGTGACTGCATTGATGGCAAGAAGATAGTAGGAGAGGCAATTATGCAAAGTGTTCATTATAGTATTCAGAAAACTCTATGAGCATTTTGGTGGCAAGGGGGGCGTACCAGGTCTTCACTTCCTGTTCAGTAGGAGTGTGGCCGCCAAGAAAATGGAAGGCATTGCTGTATTGCTCCAGAAAAAGAGGCGAGAATTAAGCCAATGTGTCCTTCTCACCAAAAAGTCCCCATACACGATTCTTGTAATATGGGTTGCAATGGGCAAACTGTATGGCTTCCAGCTCAGCAAACTCCGCAATCAGCGCCTCGTCAATCACCAGTCGCTGATTGCCGTCTCTTCGTGGCGCCTTGTATTCATGCTCGCCGATGCGCTCTTTCAGAAACTCCGTCATCTTGAAATGTGGGTTGCCGAGTAGGGCAGGGATGTCCACCACAGGTGCAAGCATCTGCGCAAGAAAAGCTCCGCAGCTGTTGCCCAAAAGCAAGTCGGGCTGCTCCCGGTCGATAATGGTGCTGATCGCTTTCAATGCCTCCCTGGGATGGAGTGGCAAGTCGGGAGTCAGCACCACCGCCTTCCCCACGAAAGCCTCTTGCAGGGCTTTCGCCATCGGGCAACTGCCTGTGGCAAAGAAACCGTGTAAGAATAGTATTTTCTTCATGCCCAAATCTTTAATTCCGACCATCTATAAATGCTTGAAAATGCAAATGCTGTGTGACTCTACTTGCCGATGCAGAGCATCTAATACATTGATAATCAGATATAAACACAATGTAGGAACAGAGTTTGAGCCGTTGTTGGGAACGGAGGTTTTGCTTCTTCAAATCACTGAGTCTCAATGCGATATGCCAAATTTCCATATTTGTTTTCTCTTGTTTTCACGTCCTACTTTCCAATACAGAGCGTGTAACACTCTGACTATCAGTGTATATAGTGTATAACGGTCGGTAATTGAGCCGTTGGTACACTCTCTGCACTTCCCTGTTAACCATTTGAATATCAGTGTTTTTTCTGTTTCGCCATGATTTAACATTCCATTGGGGAGATGTCTTCTAATTAACATTTTCTACTTTCCCACGCAGATTTTCAACACATCTGATTATCAGTGTTTTACGTATTAAAAGGACGATAGTTGAGCCGTTGTCCTTTTGAAAACATTTTAGCTTGATAATCAGCTATTTGTCTAAGTTTTGCTTTCTCTTCTTTTCATTTTGAACCTAATTTTGTAGATTGTAAAATTAACATATTTAACATTCAATAACACGATATTGCTATGTGCTCATATCAAAACGTAGCGTAATCTTGCTTTGTTCTGCAGATCCAGTTGTTCAACATGAACACCTCGAAGAACTTGTATGTGTTCATTCTGGCATATGCTTTCATGCTTTTTGAAGAATGCAATTCTATCTTGGCTCGACATCTTGCCGATAAGATGTATGAGTTGCAATCTATATTACCTGTTCTAATGATGATGCAAAATTACCACAAATACTTTTCATTGTGGCATTTTTATACTGAAATCAGTCAAAACACCTCAAATTTAACTTTCTTCAGTAAAGAGAAAGAAAAAATGGAGTATCAGCTATTCATACAAGTTTATTTCGTCATATACATATATATGGCTTTCATAAACCTGTAAACTCAATCTCTGTTCCTGTTCTAAGCCATTTGAGGTCATGACATTTGAGTTTGGAGAACATGTATATATACATGAGTAAGTCTAAACTTAAACTTACATGCCATAAGTTGAGCTCGATGGCTGCTCATTGACGGCTGGGTCAGTCTTTCTTTTTTCTCCTTGCTGAATTACTTCTTTCTTTTGCTTCTGTGAATCGTTGCGAGAACCGTATTGAGTTTACTCTCGACATCCTAATCCCCAGGTGTGCCTTCCTCATGTTCCCTTCCTTGTGCGCTCTCCGTCTTTTTCATCGTATTTGCACCCCCAATCTCTTCATGCTGTTGCTCAGTTTCCGACCATCCTTCAACGGCTATCTGCACGATATTTGTTCATCGCTTGTTTATCTGATATAGATACCTGTTTCCTTTACCTAACACCGACTATTTGATTTTCTGCACTTTTTCCACTTCTTATTTTGGACGAAGCAGACACACTTACTTTTTCCGTCGCAAAGTTAGTGCAAGCCACATTGTATCAAGTACCAGTGCCTTATTACCTGAATTATTTCAAAAACATTTTCGTCTGACATCATCCAAAAAACTTTTCTGTGCCAAGGTGAAATAATTCGGTAATTACTTGCTTGCCTGCTTTCCTTGCTAACTCTGATAGCAACGTAAAAAATAAATGTTTCACTTCTAGAATTTCAAAGTTATGAAAAAGATTGAGAATTCTTTCGTAGTAAGCGGTTTCGTAGGTAAGGATGCAAGCATCCATCAGTTCTCAACAGCAAGCGTTGCACGTTTCTCACTGGCCATCAGCCGTACAGAGAAGAATGGCGAAGAAACAAACCGCACATCAGCCTTCATGAATGTAGAGGCATGGCGCAAAAACGAGAACACCTCTTCCTTCGACCGCCTTGTAAAGGGAACTCTCCTTACGGTAGAAGGCTACTTCAAGCCTGAGGAATGGCAGGATGCCGATGGAGTTAAGCACAACCGTGTGGTTCTCGTCGCAGCCAAGTTCTACGAAGCTGTGGAGAAAGAAGACACTCCTGCTCCACAGGAGAGCAAGACAAAGAAGGGCTAATAACCTTTCTCGTCATCAAAGAGCGGCCTTCGGGTCGCTTTTTTGTGTTTTGGGCTCTCTTTTTCCTTACAGAACCATAAAATTTGCTCTTTATCCAACATTTTCCTTGCCGTTATGCATTTATTTCAAAAACATTGCGTAATTTTGCAGTCGTAAATATAAGCGTAATATAAAATAGACGATAAAACAATATATAAATTATAGCAAAGTATAAAATAAAAGTGTGACATTATGGCTGATTATTACGAATATTCCATACCAGAATTGATAAAGCTGCTTGGAGCGAGATTCAAAGATTATCGTCTGCGTAGTAACATGACGCAGAAGGATGTCTCTGAGCAATCTGGTATCACCATTACTACCATTCACAAGTTTGAGAACGGAACGTCAGGCAATATGTCGCTTGGTACGTTCCTATTGCTGATGAAGGCTATCGGCCAGATAAATACTCTAGACGAACTGATGCCAGAACTTCCAGATTCTGCATATCTCATCAAGTCAGAAAAGAAGGTTCAACGAATTAGACATAAGAAATCATGATAACAAGCTCCCTTAAAATAATGCTCTGGAACAAGGAAATCGGTCGTTTGTCATGGGATGGCAGGAAGGGAATTTCGTACTTCGAGTTCAATCCTGCTGTTATCGGTGGCGAACTAGATCCTTTCCCTCTTATTGCTTCTACCAAGTCACCTGCAAGCCGTCGTCCTATCATGGGAGATAAGGAAATGAAGCTTTACCGTAAATTGCCTCCTTTTCTTGCTGATTCGCTTCCTGATGCTTGGGGAAATCAAGTCTTCGAATGTTGGAGAATACAGAACGGCATCCGAAACCAGGAAATCACTCCTCTTGAAATTCTCTCTTTCATTGGCAAGCGAGGAATGGGAGCATTGGAGTTTATCCCTGAATCATCTGGCATTAAGAAGTCCGAACAACTCAATCTTAAAGCTTTGACGGACTTGGCTCAAAAGATATTCACTGAGCGTGAGAACGTAAAGATAATGCCAGATGAGTCTTTGACGATGCAATCCTTGATAGCTGTTGGCACCTCTGCAGGTGGCAGACAGCCTAAAGCCATCATTGCCATAAATCCAAAGACTGGTGAGTTAAGAAGCGGACAGATAGCTGGGCAAAAAGAGTTTGAATACTGTATTCTTAAGTTTGGTGATCCTTCACGTTCTTCTGCTGAGCTTGAAATGGCTTATTACAAAATGGCTACAGCTGCTGGTATCAACATGATGCCATGTGAACTTATTGAAGTTGAGGGACAGAATCACTTCATAACGCATCGTTTCGATCGTGATGAGGAACGTAAGCTTCACATGCAGACACTGGCTGCCTTATACCCCGAAGCAGACAGCTACGAGAAACTGCTGATGGTATGTCGTAAGATGCGACTTCCTGAATCCACACAGGAAGAGGTATTTCGCAGGATGGTGTTCAACATCCTTGCCAACAACACCGATGACCACAATAAGAACTTTTCTTTCCTAATGGACGAAAACGGTCATTGGCAGTTATCGCCAGCATATGACATGACCTATATTTTCAATGTCGGAGGTTTCCTTCCAGAGACTATGCACTGCCTTATGATGCAAGGAAAGCTGCAAGGTCAAACCCTTGAAGATGCTCTTGCTCTCGCCAAAGATAATGGTATCAGAAAGGCAGAAACCATTATCAAAGAGGTTGCCTCTGCTATCAGTAAGTTCCGTAAATACGCAGAAGAATGTGGTGTAGGTCAGCAATGGATAGCTGCTGTTGAAACTTGCTTGAACAACCATCTGGCAAATTGGGGCTTCTTGCCTGATAGCAGTTCACCATCATTTGATATTGATGGCATTCTATATGAGAATGTACGTGTAGAACAAACTTACAAAGGCAATTTCCATCTTCTTTGCGAGATACAAGGAAAAGAGCGTAAGTTTGTTATATCAAAAAACAAAGCAGCGTATGCAGAGATTGAAGAAACAGGTACTTCCAACCTCTCGATAGAACAACTGCATACACTGGTTGAAACATACCTTGCCAGGTAAATCTACATATTGATACTACATAAAGAGCGGCTTCGGTCGCTCTTTCTTATACTTTCTCCTTACTGAAGGAAAATTGTCTTTTTTACATTCCCTTCTGCTTCCGCTATATTTGGCTCGTTAACTCAGTTGGATCTGAGCACGACGCTACGGGCGTCGGGGTCGGGAGTTCGAGTCTCTCACGAGTCACCAGCCATGGAGCCTTGGCAGAGTTGGTGTATGCGCAGGATTGAAAATCCTGGGAACGTGGTTCGAATCCACGAGACTCCACATTTACATTCTTTCTGTAATTTGTGAATGTAAAATCATAAAGGTGCTGCCGATTTTAGTGTCTTTACAGTCCTTTACCTGTTGTAATTGTGAATGTACATCGACTTCTAGGAATCGGCAGAAATTCTGTTGCGAAGGTAATGGTTACGTCTCATCTACTGCAAGGTCAAGGCAACCTAAAGCCTGTTCAGCCTTGCGGAGTATATGGTCGTGGTAGTAATCCAACTGCGGCACTTCGTCCAAGGCAAACCACCGTGCATCGGCTGCGTCATCTCCACCCTTCACCTCCTGCTTACTCACCAAGGCATAGTAGGCAATGGTGATGACACGCTCACGATGGTCACGCTGTGGCGCAGTGAAATTATGGAACTGTCGGATATAGGCTCCCTTCAGACCTGTCTCTTCCTGCAACTCACGCAGCGCACCCTCCTCAGCACTATCTTGCGTCCACGGTAGTCGCTGCTCTTGATTTCGTTTCCATCTTGGTCGATGCCAAGATTTTCAGGTATGCTGTCTCCTATTTGCATGATGATAGTATGTTTATGAATGAATGATTGTCAATTCGATTCGATATTTCATGCAAATGTAGTAAAAATGTGGCATAGCCTTTCATCCTATGCAGTTAAAGTATTTTAATCATCCGATGCTTCATGCACAATCATGCTTTGCTACCTTTTAAAAAAGGGCTTCATATTGTTTGATGATGTGTTTCCATGGGTAGTGATGGTAAGTCAGATCGGTCAAGTCACCATTATTTTGCTTAACGTTCATGCTGAGTTCTTTCAATTGTTCGGCATCAAGGTAGTAGTGAGCCATGTTGAAGGTGGTTTCTCTGTTGTATTCCACTCCGTAGGCCAGTATGGGGCATCCGAAGAACATGGCCTCCACCAATGAAGGATTGGTGCCGCCCGCACTATGCCCATGGACATACAAGCGGCAGTTTTTGCGCAGAGTATAGAGCACGTCAAGGTCGTAGATACTGTCTAAAATACGGATATTGTGTATCATGCCATATTTGAACCTCAAGTTCTTGCTGTAGCTGCTGTGGTTCCAGTTGCCGATAAACACCAGCGGCATACCGCTTTCTGCAAAGGCCTGCAATGTGATGTCGCATTTGTTTTCAGGCTCTATGCGGCATATCGACAAGGCATATCCTTTTTTGTCGAGCATATACTCGTTCAATATGCTGCATTGTTTCTCCTCCGACACATTGCGCAGCACATGGTCTCCACCGTAGGCTATCAGTTCAGAACTTTTCCCATATTTTTCTTCAACATATCGCTGTATCACTTTGTTGTCGGCAATAACGATATCAGCGCACCTCACCGCCAGCTTTTCGCTCAGTCTGAGATACCATTTGGCAAATCCTCCCCATTTGGCACGGGTATGTTCCAAACCGTCAATGTGGACAATCAGTTTCTTATGGAAAAGCAAACGGAAAAAGGGCAGGAAAACACCCCCTGAAACACCCAGAACAAGCACAGTGTCAAAACCTATGATGCAGCACATCAGCGACAATATATCGTAGAAAATGCTTTGTGCACCGTTGGCGTGGAATAGCGGGATATATCTGAGTTTGGCCCCCTTGAATGTCTTTCGTCTGTCATCATAATCCTTTGCCGAACAGAACACTGTGTATTTGATTTTATAACTACAGTTCACTCCAATCAGGTTTTCCACCAGTGTCTCAAATCCACCGTATTGAGCAGGCACTCCCTGTGTGCCAACTATTGCAATCCGTTTCATTGTTTAATAATTATTGTTTTTTGTATTCTATTGGTTTACCGTATGCCATTCTGCAGAAGCGTTTCTATGGCAGAAATCATGTTCTTTGCACAGAAAAGCCTTGCTTTTTTCAGTGCATTGTTGGCCATTCCGATATAGTTTTGTTTGTCTGACAGCATTTCATGTATACGCTTCTCTATCAGTTCCAAGTCTTTCGCATTAATCTTATATCCATTCTTGCCGTTTTCCACCAGCTCAGCCACTCCACCAACAGTGGGCACGATTACCGGTAGTCCGGCACTCATGGCCTCAAGCACTGTCATGCCGAATGTTTCGATGACTTTCTCCTTGTCCGACAGGTTCAGCACAATAGAAGCCTTCATGTAAAATGGTGTCGTATCGCTTTGCCGAGGGTAAATCTTAAGGTTGGCACCCTTGGTTGCTTTCCCGTGAATAGAATTCAGAAAACTGTTGATATTCTCCTGCGTTTCGTTGAGCACCAGTATGAAGCGATATTCAGGCATTCTTACAGCCAATTCAACAAACTCCCTTGTACCCTTATATGCTTTGAGCGAGGCAATCATGAGTATGGTTTTGAGGTTGAAAGCCTTTTCGGCATCAGGTGTCATTCGTTCCACAAAATCCTTGGGCAGCGCATTGGGGATTACCGTCACCTTGCTTTGGTCGGCCAATGAAGAAGCCTGATAACCCGATACGCAGACGATTTCGTGAGCCAGCCGTTGCATCATCCATGCCAGTGTCTTGTAGAAAACTCCTTTCACAAACGCATTCTCGTGGTAATGATACACCACCCGTTTGCCCGTGAGTCGTCCTGCCAAAGCTCCGCCTATAGGGAGCAACGTGTTGATATAAAACACCACATCACGGCGGAACATCCATTTCAGTGCAAGGAAGAATGTATAGATCTGCACCACAGCATATCTTGCCATGGTAATGGCCGGAGTGTTGGAAAAACGATAGAAATACGAATGTTTTCTGAAATTCTTCATGCCCTCCAGTTCATCCAGCACACCGCCACACGAAGACACCAAGACCACGTTGTAGCCTTTGTTCAGCAACCCCTCCAGCACCATCCTCAGCACCTTGGGGCTTCCACTATAATCGTTGAAAAGATGGAAACAAACGATAGTTTTCATTCATTTAGATTTCATCAATGATATTTGTTACAATCATGGTTACATGGTTAATCCAGCCAAAAGCCTACTCCATATTTGCATCAGCCTGCTGATGTCGCCGTTTATTGTTCCCTTTTCTCTTATGGTAAAACGTGCTATCATGTCCAGCAGATAGCATTTGAACAGTTTCTTGTCCATCCATTTCCCATCCGGCGAATCAACATAAGCCATGATGGCCTGGGCTGTCCAGTGACGCTCGAATATGAATGTCTGGATGAAGAAATGATATTTATCCAACAGGGGAGGGTAGGTCATCTGGGCATATTCCCAATCAAAGACAAATAATTCGTCCTGCTCCACATACATGTTCCATGGAGTGAAGTCAGCATGATAAGCACAAAATCCAACACGTTTTCCCTCCCAGTGCTTGACAGTATCTTCAACGGCATTCATCACCATAGCCTTGTCCACCTCTTCGGGTAGCCAGTCGGTATGTTTTTGCAAACCCGTGAGCACCCGACAAAAGTCGCTCTTTTCAAATGCTATTTCTTGAATGGTCGCTTCTTTCAGCCGTAACAGAAATTTGTCGTGTAGTATTCCCCATTCGTGTACCATCTTTGACTGACTTGTTTTTGTTGTACTTTGCACGAATATGCTCACCCCGTTGCCCAAATCTCCACAGAACAGACATTCGGGCACACTCCTTATACCTTTTTTATGCAGAACATTCAACAACTGTGCTTCATTTTCAAACAATGCGGCTATTTCACAACTGTCTGTAGCCTTGCAATACCCCAATATCCTGTGTCCTTTGTTGAGTTGAATCGTTATTTTCTGATGTACACAGGGTGTTCCGCAGAAGATGGAAAAATCCAATTCTTCTGTATCAGTTACCTTCTCCAGCAACTTCTTCAATTTCCCATCAAATCTGCATCTGATTTTCTCCGTATGAAGCAGACTCCTCACCTTCCGTATCTTGTGCAGCAAAGGAAAGCCTCTTTTCATCCATTTCCCCTTCCAGCCGCTTGGCTGATATAGTTCCATTGCTGTGCGAAGGTTTTTGGCAGGCATTATCCAGATTTTTCCATCGGCATTATTGAACCGATAGAACAGGCATCCTTCATCGAGGTTAAACAATTTGTTGAAAACAGCAGTGATAGTCATCAAATGCAAAGGTTTATCTACGAACGATATGCTCGGGTAATCACATCTTTAATTTCGGCTCCATGGTGTTCCCAGCAGCATGTAGCGGAAGCATCTTGAGCTCTTTTGCCCATCATTTTTCTTGTCTCTACATCAGTAAGTCTCAACATCCCCTTCGTGATGTGGTCTATCACAAAATCTCTTCCTTTTCTGGGTATGATGATTGCATAGTCATGCGTGAAGTATCGTGTATATCCTGTTGTGTCTATGCATATCAAGGGTTTCCCCAATGCCATAGCGTCAAATGAAACAGTGACGGCTCCCTCCTTCAATGCTGCATTGATCACAACATCAGCATCAGCCATCAATGTTTTGTAATTCTCCATGGAAACTTTGCCTGTAAGCGATATATATTTGCCAAGCCCCCTGTCTTTGACCATCCTTTCAAGTCTTTCCTTGTCATAGCCTTCTCCTACTATTGTCACATGAATTTGGTCATTCTGCTTCACGGCGGCATGGGTAGCTTCAATGATCAGGTCAAATCCACGCCAAGCATCCAGGCGGCCTATAGTGACATATTCGGTGACATCCTTTTTTCCCGTTTGTTTGTGGCAAGGGTAAAGCGTTGCTTCAGCTGCAACATCAGTAAAAATGATGGTCTTGTTGGCATAAGCCGAAGGAATGTATTGACGGGTAAAGTCGGTTTTACATAATATCAGATTGGCATTTTTGCATCGTTTTTTGAATCCCATGTTCCATTTGCTCAACGAAGCTACTTGCCTACGAATCCTTTCAATGATATAGCTTTTTTTCCCGTAGTGTTTGCAATATTCTTCAGGTATGGTTTCCAAACCTCCTATGGGTCCCCATATGAAGAATTGCTTTTGTCCATAGCTGCTCACCTTCCACAATGCGTTTCCGTAGGTGAGATGGTGGAAAATCCTGATGTCATTCTCCTGCATGGTCCTTTTCACGATATGGTTGGTACACACCTGCCATATATTATAATAGGTACGCACGCCGCGCAAACCCTTTTTCCAGAAACGTGCCCATTTGGGCCAGTCGTAATACAGCCAGTGGATATTTTTATATGCGGGATGCTTGTCAATCCAGGGCTCGATGGTGTGCCGATTGCTTTCGCGTGTCAGCACCCACAGCTCGAAGTACTTCGACATCTCCAGCACCCAGTGCCATCCCACGCCAATCTCACTTCCCAGATGAGGCTCGCAAGCGTAGGCTGAAACGAAGATTTTCAATCGCTCCTTGTTGTTGCTTGGCGCAGAAGGTATTTTCATTTATTGCGTGTCGTTTAAGATGTAATCTTCCAGTCGCCGATTGTGCGCTTGTCTGCATCAAAGTTGATGCCCACCTTGACGATGGGAAGTCCACACATGGCAAATCGGGCAGGGTAGTCCTTGAGGTCAATCTGCTTCATGGCAGCAGCTGCCGACTTGTTTATTTTCAGTTCAAAGAGATACAATGCCTTGTCCGTGCGCATCATCATGTCCACACGGCCAGTGGGTGTGCGCACTTCCACATCGAGGTTGTCGTACTGCCCGAGTAATGAGAAAATAATATAGAGCATCTGCTGATAGTGTCCCTCGCTCGAAGCATTGTCGCAATAGGGAATAGTGAGCAGATACTTTTGCAGGAGTTCCAGTGCTCCGTCAAGGTCTCCTCTACGTAGGAATACGCTCATTTTGGCAACCATGGTCATTCCACGACCAGATGAGCGTTGCACGTAGGCGGGAAGCAAACTGTTCATCAGTCCGATACGTACTTCGGTATTCGGAATATCGAGTGTGTATAGGCGTGATTCTCTTTCCTGCGCCTTGATGGTGAGATAACCGCTCTGGTACAGAAAAGGTGTGATTGTATTCATTCCCTCTGTAGGGACATCAAATTCCTCAGAAAGTGCTTCCATTGTACCAAGGTCCGATGGCTGAACATCAAACCTCCTCAGCATTTCAATTAGATGGGTGGGTGTTCCGCTGGCAAACCAGTAGCTGTCTATACGCTTCTGGTTGAATGCTTTCAGGAGACTGTAGGGGTTGAGCATGTCGGGCGAGGGCCAGGTGAAGTGGTATCCGTCATACATGTTCTTGAGTCTGTGGACGGTTTCGTCCCGTGATGCCCCCTCCTGCACGGCGAGCATGTCGATATAGTCGGACATCTGGACAAGCAGTTCTTCTGTGGTGATGCCGCAAATGGCAGCATAGTCATTGTCCAGGCTTATGTCGGTGAGATTGTTCAGTTCGCTGAAGATGCTCAGTTGCGAAAACTTGGTGATGCCCGTGAGGAATACGAACTTCAGATAGGGGTCGCAGTCCTTCAGTGGACTGTAGAAATTGCGCATCACTTGACGGAGAATGGGCAGTTGCTCGTTCTCATGTACCACGTCCAGCAAGGGAGCGTCATACTCGTCGATGAGCACCACTACTTGCTTGCCCGTCTGGACGTAGACGTTCTTTATCAAATCCTTGAGACGTATATTTGTGTCTACCTTGTCGGATTGCAGCCCAAAGCGTCTTTCGTTTTCAGAAACAATGTCGAGTAGATACCGTTCCAGCTGTTCTTTTTCCATGTGCTTTCCCGATGCGAGGCTGAACCTCAGCACAGGATATTCCGTCCACTCCTTTTCCAACTGTTCAATGGCCAATCCCTTGAACAGCTCCTTTCTGCCCTCGAAATAGCTTTGCAGCGTAGAAACCAGCAACGATTTACCGAACCGCCGCGGGCGACTCAGGAAAATGTAATTGCTTACATTCACCATCTTGTGGATATACTTAGTCTTGTCAACATAGAGATATCCACCCTGGATGAGTTTGTCGAACGTCTGTATGCCTACTGGCAGCCGTTTCAGTTGCTTCGTTTCCATGTCCATGTCAGTTATACGCTTGCAAATATAGTCATTTTTTTATCAAAAATGTCTTATGTGTTGATAAAAACACAAGTCATAATCTTACGATAATCTTTTCATATTCTTCTTATGTTGCTTCTCAAAGACTATTCGCAGAATTTTCGCTACAGCCTCCTGGGGTGCGCCTTCATTCATCACCTTATAGAAACCAGGCTTATCCGCCAAATAGTCTATTTTCTGGTTGATAGCCTCAATTCCAACCGCATCCAGTTCTTTTTTTCTAGTTAGTATCGTCTCTGTACGAGCCGTGAGCAAGATATTGTAATCCAACGAGGGAATGAAGCATTTGCCCCACCCGTAAAGAAACTTCACAGGGAGATAGATGCGGCTGCGACGACTATCACAAATGATGTCCGTATAATAACGGTCGAAGATGGCAAGTCGGGTGATGCGGGTTACAGGCTTCACCCGCAGAAAATACCCCAAAAGGTAATCCACAGAATAATAAGCCAATCGAAGCAATGAACTCAGCATACCTGTTTTCGCCCCACGATGAGGCTTTTCGTAGCTCCTGTCCACCTCTTTCTTTATGCCTGCACTATGTGCCACTTCACCCAGATTGCCGAACAGCATGGGACGGAAGTGAAAATAGACATGTGCCTTGCGGAACACCTCCCCAAGGTCCTCTATCAGCAAATCAATAACCGTGGTTTTACCTGAACCGTCAGGACCGGTAAAGCCAATGGAAAAGCCTGTATTGGAGCAGATGTAATTCCTTATAAAAGTCCACAGAAAAAGGAGAACGTTACCAATCGTATTAAATGGTCTCTGTAAAAAATTAGCTGCAACGGCTCGCATCACTAATATATGGCTATCTATATTGTCACATTCTTCAGTCGAATTGACACGAAAAACCGCCTTGATCTTTTCCTTTACGACCATGCTCTGGCTTGTTTTCTCTCTCATCCATGCGTATTTATCGGGGAACAGACTTCCCACTGCACGATTATAAAGATACTTGTCGAGAAACTGATACTCAACCTCCATATAATAAAGGAAACCGTTGAACTGTCGATGCTGAACGAACTCACTGGCATCCATCAATAATATTCCCCATACAGATGTATTAAAGAAAAAATCCCATTGCACCAGTTCGATGTGTTCACCACATGAGAAACCGCACACGTATGTAACAAGCCGGTCACTATGCAGATAAGTGATGATTTTCCACCCTGAGGAATCAATCAGTTTTAGCAGTTCACTTTTCAGTGCGACATAACTCTTCCGTGTGATGATGATATCAATGTCGCGACTCTTGTTATTATCGGGAAGACCCTCAAAATTCCTCAGAACAGCATAGTCCGCATTATCATTGAGTAAGCCTATGACATCCGAAATATGTTTAGCCGAAATCTCACTCATACCATTATTTTTTGAACAAACCAGAGTTGGCAATCACTTTGTCTATAATATAAGAAGGGTGGTTCCACACACATTCAAATAGAAGAGCTAACCCCCTAATTATTTTTTTCTCTCTGATGTAGAAAACGCCGTTACGTAAACAGTCTGCCGCATGAGAGTCTTTTTGAAGTCGTTTAAGTTCCCTTTTGGAAAGTGAATTATAGTAGTCGATAAAAGTCAATTCCTTCATCCCCCTACGACGACGGCGCAAATTCACCTTCACATATTCCATCTTGATAATCATGTTGAAGTGGCTCGAAGAAAGTCCCTCGGATTTACGATAAAGATAAAGTACCTCGGGCAGCACTATAATATACTTTCCTTCCGCATACAAATCACTAAGGCGTGTCCAAAGGTCTAAATCTTCACAAAAATCCCTATAACGTGGTTTCCCATCTGGATAACCATCTAAGGAAAAGCCACCTACTCGAATAGCCGCCGCACGATCAAACATAGTTTGTATGGGAAGATAGACTCGTTTAGCCGCTTGTGCTCTTTTCAAGAATTGTGCCTTTGTAGTGTCACCAATGAACAGGCCACCTCTCATTTTCTTACTTTTTGCATCTATAAATTGAGACCATGAGCTCACAGCAATCAAATTCTCATCATTCGATAAAACCTGATATTCCTTTTCAAGAAGCTGAGGAAGAGGCAGGTCATCCGAATCAACAAATATCAAGTATTTGGTTTGTGCATGATGTAATGCAAAATTCCGTCCATATGCAATACCTTGGTTTTGAGCAAGCTTCACCAACTCATATTGACGCTGATTCTGATGAAAGAACCGCTCCACATATTCTACCGTTCTATCTGTGCTGCAATCATCCACCAGCAAAAGGTGAAAGTCTTGCATCGTTTGTGCCATGATGCAAGCCAATGTCTCTTCGATATACTTCTCCGCATTGTACATGCAGATAGCAAGGGTAACTTCAGTTGTCATCGTATTTTTCCTTATCAGTTTCCAATGCAGATTTTCCGACGTGGTTATTTTGAAAATATCTCACCCCTGTCATGATCATGAAACATCCCCATGCATAATAGATATTGATCAGATTGGCTCCAAGAAGGGCCAGAAACAACAATGACTCAAGGCTGAAGAAACGGTGAATGGCACATGAAAAGACAAAAGTCAGCAGTATCAGATAGGCCAGCAAACCATATTGGTCATATATCTTTGTGTCTGTTCGCTTCCACCAGTATTGGTCCTTTTCCATGCTTTTTTTCCCTATCCAAGTTTCAAGTTGGGTGACATCGGTCTTTGTGAAGACGTTCATCACGGGAATTATTCTCGTTGCTCCGCTGCCATCGGCAGCCATAGCCTCTTCTGCGCTTCCTGTTGATGCAGCTTCTGCCAACGCAACGGCACGATCCATTTGTTTCAATTCCATCGACTGCCCCAACATGAACATTCCGATTATCAACGGGATAATATAGATAACGGTTTTGCGTGTTATGAAGTAGAGGCTCAGAACTCCCATGCCCACAAAGGCTGTTCCGCTTCCCATCATCAGCATGCTCCAAAGGAATGAGAAGGTAACAATGCGTTGTTCTGGGCTGAACCATTCTTGGAGGCTGATTCTTTCACCTTTTTTGATTTCCATACATCTAAGATAGCCGAGCATCGTGAATGTAAGAATGCGTGCTGAATGGCTGGGCTCCAAAGTCAAGGATGGCAGTTTCGTTATGGATAGGAAGGACTGATTTTGGAGATTAAGCAACGGCATGTTGCGAAGGCCTACCAGTACACACATCTGTTGTCCTATCAGCACCACTGCGTAGGCGATGATCAGATACTTGAGAACCTTCGTAAAATACTCCAGCGTGAATGTGCCTTTTACAATAAAACTATAATAATTGATATACAATATCAAGTACATGCCCAAGAAGCCCAAGGTGGAGAATCTCATTTCACCTTTCAGCAAGGACAAGGTATAACAAACGACCCAATAAATTGCAGCCAGAACGAGTGCCTTGGTGACGATTGGCTTCTTGGCAATGAATATCAACGGACAGAGCCCCATGAGGGTAATCTTCACTGGACTAAATGGACCTTGCTCTATAGGAACAAACATGATATTAAAAAGTACCAGCATGATTGTGGCCAGCACCTTGTCCTCATAGATAAATTTGATTTTTTGTAGAATCCACATTTTTATTGTTTATTTCTTTGCATGATGCTTCTTACATAATCTCCCGTGCGGAACACAGCCAGATAGCTTTTCCAACCAATCGTCTTCATGAAATGATTCCAAAAACTCTGGTAGTTATAATTGGATAACTGTGATGGGCTTGTCGGAGCGGAAAGAAGTTGCATTTATTCTGTTCCGTATTGTTCTTCGTCCAGTACTTTTTTGATTGCCTCCAAGAATCCTAAACCGTACAATTGGTCAGGCTCCAAATAACCGCCTTCTGCCCATTCGTTCCATGCAAAGACAAACACCTTGTCGCTTTTATAATATTTTTTTGCGTTTTGGCAGAGCAAGGCAAAGTAATGATAGAATTTTTGTGTAGTTACCCCATCATATACGATACCATTCTTGCCAAATCTGGGAGAGTTGTCCCAATCCGTAAACGCACAAGGGATTGTATTCTGGCCCTCCTCTGGGCGTAATGATAATATCTTCTGCCATACCTGATCATAATCAACATGTTTAATCTGAGACACCGATCGACTTATATACAAACTTCTTTTAATATTTAATTTCCGCTTAAGGTGATTGACGATTTTTATCAATCTTAACTTGTATTGATTATGATGCAATGTCCCAACCACATGAGCATATCCCGGATTCATTTCCACTCCATATGTAAAGCGTGACCTGTTCCAGGAACGATCCAAACATGAGGCAGCACTTTGATAGATATAGATCAACCCAGACAATCCGTTCTCTTTTGCCATTGCGTTCCATAGGTCGAGCATTTTGTTCAACTTTGGAATCAGGTGGGGAGCATAGATGACCAGAATAGGTTTGCCGTCTTCTCTCATATAGCGCTTATCCTTGAAAAACGGAAGCATGTAGTTGAAATGATCCACCCATAGCTGCTCATCATCGTAATCATCGAAAATCAGAATTTTCGACTGCTTGGTGTCTTTGTGCTTCCACGTGTCACGCCATTCTCCGTTGGCCCATGATATGCAGTAATGGATATCTATCTCGGGATGAGCCAGGAGCATTTCCATAGGCTTTTCCAACAGTGTTTTACCACTAAACCAATAGTGATACATGCAAAAGCCATAGATACCATATTTGCGGGCAAGTTCACATTGCCATTTAAGAGTGGCAATATCACTAAGGTCATAATAATTATTGTCTAATGGCACTCTTGGTTGGTTGTGTCCCTCAAAAAGCGGCTGAGCACTTTTCATATTCGTCCACTCCGTAAAACCCTTTCCCCACCATCTGTCATTTTCGGGAATACAGTGAAATTGAGGAAGATATACTGGAATTACCTTCATAGCTATTATTATTTAATCATTTTTACAATCTTAGCAGGACATCCTGCAACAACAGAATGGGGCGGAACATCTTTGACTACTACGGCATTGGCAGCAATAATCGCTCCATCTCCAATAGTAACATTCGGTAAAACGGTTGCCTTGTCCCCAATCCACACATTCCTTCCTATTGTAATTGGGCCTGGAGAGTAGATTTTCCTCGCCAATGGGGGTATCGTCAGTTCTGATGCCGAATTCTGCCCATGAGCATTGTCCGTAATCAATACAAAACGTCCAGTCAATAGACCATTCCCAATTATAATTTGTTGAGCACAGCTGATATGCGAGTATTCCCCTATGGAAATATCATTTCCAAGTACCATTTCAGGCTTGTTGTCTTCAGATGGGCTACATTCCAACACACACTTCCCTAATATAGAAACATTCTTTCCGATAACCATATACTGAGGGTTCAATAACAACAACCCTGAAGCCAATTTGCTTCCTTTGCCAAAGTACTTGAACCGACCTTTATGGTAGCCGGTAATAAGCGCACGTCGAAACTGATAGAGAAGAAAATCTCCTTTTCCACTCAGCAAGGAAAAAAGCCTCCCCACAAATAAACCGACAACAAAAAAGATATCAAGTATTATTTTCATGAATGATATGCCTATAAATCTGTATCAATCTTTGCTTTATACGTTCTGGATCATGGCGAAGAAGAGCTTGTTTCCTTGCTCCTTTGCTCAGAGTGTCTGCCAACTCTCTGTCATGGAAAATCTGTTTGATTAGTGAGGCCAGGGTATATGGATCATTGGCAGGGAATAATATCCCGCTCTCTCCATCCTTGACTAAGGAGGAGATTCCTCCAACGTGTGTCGCCAATACAGGAACGCCCAGAATTTGTGCCTCACAGAGGCTGTTCGGGGAGTTGTCAATATAACTTGAATGCACATAACAAGAAGAACCGCAGAGTGCTTTCACCAATTCCTCTTCTGTTGCTGTCCCCATTACCTTGATATGAACATTTGAAGCATTTATTCCATATTTGTGTTCATAAAAATGCATTTCAGGGATGCCATATACTTGCCATTCAAAATCAATATTCGTGTATTTCGTCAAAAGATTCGCTGTTTTTAGAATCAAATCGCATCCTTTATACCAGGGTCTTGAGATAACGCTGACTACCCTTTTAGTTCCATCCTCATCCCCTGTCCATACCTCCTCTCCATCAAGAAAAGACTGACGTAATGCTTCCTCACAGTGGAAATAGGTCGCAGATGGATTGAACAAATCAATCAAACGACGATCCCAGTCGGTACGTCCCATAAAATATTGACACCTACCTATTGTCTGTAATTCGTTATCAGCCTGTTTACGGAATGCCGATTCTGATCTTAAACCGATATAACGGTATCGTAAACTCAATCCTTTTTGAAGAATGAAATCTATCGGACTCATTCCAATGGGGAACAATGCATTATGGTATGGAGGCAAACAGCCCTGCATGTGAATGACAACTGGAATCTCTGTGTTGCCGCAAATCACACCAAACTCATTTTCACTTCCAAATATCTGTATCAAATCAGGCTTAAAATGATCAATGATTGTTTTATATGATTCCAAGTTCCCTCTTGATATGGGATAGTATTTAACACCATCTTGCTCATAGACAAACCCTTCCGCAGCGAAATTAAAAGCAATTCCCAACTCAACCTCAGGAACCTGTCTAACAATCTTCTCCAACGACGCTATCCATCCACCACCGTTATGACCATTGCTATAGGAATGGAACAATGAGGGTGTTACGGAAAACCATAAAACTTTCATGATCAACACAGTATGATTTTAAGTCCAACTACGATACATCTATCTTTATAAGTCTTTTCAATCTCTGTATCCACCTTATGAATTTGAGATTTAATTGGAGAAAATGATAAGCAATTTTCTCATGTCCCTTCATTGCAAGATACAGAGAATTATGTAAAGGTGCAAAATACTGAATTTTAAAGCCTTCTGTTCTAATGCAATTATGTATTTCTGGATAGGTGTTTTGTAATTGGTTTGCATGATTGGTTTGAAGTAAATCGTATAATACGGACTTCTTTAGTACATACAAATCCTCTTCTTTGATACTAAGCTCTGAAGATAACACCCCGATGACATCTTTCTTCGACGCTATTCCTCTATCCGTGACATTATTACATATTGAATCTGTGTTTGATGTCCTATAATGATAGAAGGCTTTGGGTAGATAACTGGTTTTTATGTTTTGTCGAAGTAATCTGACATTATACAGCAAGTCTTCGTATATACATATATGCTGAGGGGTGAATGCTACGCTGTTGTAATAAACTCGTTTGACGAGTTTGTTACAACAACTGCCATGCAGCTGTTGGAACAGTAGTCTGTGAATCAGATCGTCAGTCGAAAGGCAAGAAGGCAGATTTGAACTATTATAAGTCTGACCATACAAGCCTTCGCTAATGTAATCACATATCACCATATCCGCATTATCTGCCACTGCTTTGGTAACAAGTTCTTCGATCATGCTCGGATTCACCCAGTCATCAGGGTCTGCATGGATGGAATACTCGCCTGTCGCATGATCAATCCCAGTCTGACGTGCAACCGATACCCCGCCATTCTGTTGGTGTATCACCTTCACACGACAATCTTTTGCTGCATATTCATCACAAATCTTTCCGCAATGATCAGGCGAACCGTCATCCACCAAGATGACCTCAATATTCCTGTAGGTCTGCGTCAGCAGGCTATCTATGCATTGATGAATATATTTCTCAGCCTTATAGACAGGAACGATGATGGAAACTAAAGCATTGTCCATATCATGGAGATATTATCGTGGGTACAACTCTATTGGGGCGTGTCTTTTGCGCCTAAGGAAAATCTGGTATGCGATGACCTTTACAATCTTCAGCAGGAAACGGGTTGGCTTGGTAGATTGTATCAGCGACATGATAGTCAGGTTCGTAATGTCTTCTTCCGTGATATAATCAGGAAAGATGCCTTTTCTTTGTAGAGGCTTTTCAGCTGAAAAATCGGTGGTCTGACACAATCCTTTTCCTTCGAATATGGCAATCTTATAGGGTAGGAACTTGCAGGTTGCCCCATAGTTGAGGACAGCCATGGCAAACCATCTTGAATCGGACACTACTTTCAATCCTTCATCATAGAGGCCAACTGTGTCAAAAAGCGTTCTGCGGATAAATGAAGCTTGGTGCGGAAAGGTATTAGAGTAGAGGTCATACCAGCACACTTTATCCTTCATTGCATTTGATGGGAAGAAACTGCCGTTTATATCACCTACCGGCATGTATCCATAAAGAATATCCTCACTATGTGACGTCATGAATACTCCAGCTAGTGTTTCCTTGCAGGCAAAGCAATCGCCGGAATTCATGAAGTTCAAATACTCACCTTTTGCCCGAACGATGCCTTTGTTCATGGCATTGTATATACCCTTGTCTGGTTCAGAGCACCAATAGGCAAACTTGTCTTGGTGCTGCTCAATGAATTCACGGCTGCCATCGGTAGAGCCGCCGTCAATGACGAGCCATTCGTAGTCGGTGAAGGTCTGGCAGACCACGCTGTCGTATGTTTTCTTCAGTCCCTCCAGATTGTTGAGGTTGACGGTGATGATGGATAGTTTCATGATGGGATGTTGATTTCTTGATATGATGGGGTGATGTTTCTCATTGAAGTAGTACTTACTTGTTCATTGAAGTAGTACTTACTTGTTCATCGAAGTAGTACTATTTTGGGGGAAGCAAACATGTTTTGTCAGAAATCTCACCATTTATGACATTTGGTTATTCTTCAGCATGGTGTTGATTACCCGATGTGTCATGTCTTTTGCTCCTTGCGTGAACAGAAACAGGGTGATGACATATAGCAGGACAAAGATGGCTGTGAGTGACACGCAATAGCTTGTCCATTGCATAAAATCGTGATAGGGGTCGAATGGGAGGAGGCGTGAGCTGTAAGACGCTATGCCAAAGGCAATGGCAAAGCCGAGCCATGTAAGAGCAACTGTTTTCCAATAGTGCCATATAGAACGTTTGAAACTGGTGCGATAAAGAAACAGGGGCTTCCATATCACGATGATGGGCACTAAACTGGCTATCTTTCCAATCAATACCCCTGCCAACCCCCACTGGATGCACGAAAAGATGGTGGCGCTGATGTTGATGATGCCCTCCACCCATGCCGACCAGGTGTCGTGGTAGTTACCGTAGGCTATATTGAAGGTATCAACAGTTCCACGAGAGAGCATGATGAACGCATTGACCAGCAGCAGGATGAGGATGGGATGGCTGAGCAGGTATTCTTGTCCTAACCATAGATAAATGAATGGCTGGATGCCTTGATATATGGCAAATACCACGATGCCCGCAATGACATAATGCGTGAACAGTATCTCGCCAAACACACGCTGTATTTTTTCCTTGTCGCCCTCGGCAATGAGATTGCCTACGCCCGCCACAATGCCGCCCATCATGGTGGTGAAGAGCATGGTGAGCCGCCCGATGACCAAGGTGTAGTTGCCATAATAGGCTACCATCTTAAGCGACACGAAAGCAAAGATAAGTATCTGGTCGCTCTGCTGGATAAGGAAATCCTTCATCTTGTGGACGAAGACCTGCTTGGTCTTTTGTACAATTTCGGGATACTGGCTGCGCACCCTGTTTCCCACTGCGGCGGATGCTGTGAGCCAAGGATAGGTCTGTCGAATTTTCCAGTTCAGGATGGATGCATGGATGAAGCTATATAATAGTTCGATGGACACCCACAGGTAGAGGTTGGCGGTGTAACAGACCAAGCCCATCTGCACCAATGTTTTGATGAGTATGGCTGTCTGGAAATAGGCTGTCACCACATAGTTCTTCTGGTCGGCATAGAGCAGTATGGAGCGGTAGTTGATGAAATAGCCGATGAGCGAGGAGGTGAGCAGCGAGAAGAAGGCGAAATAGATGATGCCCAACTCGAAGATGGTGTGTTGGAACATGAGGGGGAAGAAGGCACTGACGATGATGCCTGCCGCCAGCACAAAACAGCCAATATAACGGTAAAGGCAACCGAAGACTGAGACTATCCTGCTGATTTCCTCCCTGTTGCCCTTGGCAATGGGCTGATAGAGTGCATAGCTCACTGAGGCTCCCACGCCCAATTCGGCCAAGTTGAGAAAACCCAGGATGTTTTGCAGAGTGCCTGTCAATCCGATGAAGTCTGCCCCCAGATGGTCGAGGAATATCTTGCGGGAAAAGAACGACAGCAGGAGAGACAGCAGGTAGAACGTGAGGTTTACCTTGGCATTAAGCAGCGATTTGTGGGTTCTCGATTCTTTGGTCATTGCTTCTTTGTGGTGATGCGAGATGCTTCATCTCCAATATTGTGACGTGGGTCATGTCACCTCCTATTCATAGGCAACGGTGGTATTGGGTTGGGGAGCGGTGTGCCAGTTCCAATAGCTCAGGTTGCTCATGTCTATTGCCCAAGGCGAGAATTTGTTGTAGGCGGTGGTGATATGCACGCCCTCCATGGGCCAGTGCCAGTTGCCTGCCACAAGGATGGCTTGTGGCATTACGCCCGGTTCGTAGGGTAGGGTGAGCAGGTCGCCGCAGTCCTCACAGGTGCCGCGCTGCACCTCGATGTAGAATCTCTTGGCATCGTCTGAAACGGTATAGTTGCGCAACCATTTTACCTTGTCCAGCTCTACGAAAGTCACTGTGGCGTAAGCCGAAGTGGTGTTCACCTTGGTCGTACTCTTTTGTCTAAACAGTTCATGAATTTCTCCCAAGTTCTGGTCGCCGTCAGGACCATCGTAATGCAGGTACATTTTCTCTGAAGAGCCAACGGCCATAAGGGTGATGCCGCATGTCTCGTTCTCATCATCTGGCTGAATCCTAATCACGGCATCGTTGAAGTCGAAGTCGTTGTCGCGCCACACATCCTCGTAGGCAATGGTCCATACCTGTTTTTCCACCGATGGCAGCAGCACATCAATGTCGGGGATGGTGATGATGGGCATCTCGCTCTCCATTTCGGCATGAAGGCCAAAGAGCACGTCGTTGCAGTCGAAGTCGCCTTTGGAAGTGGCATCCTCCATGCCCATGATGGTGTAGCCATGGTCCTGTATCAGCACACTCCTGTGCTTTCCGTCGGTGTTGAGCACCTTGGCCGACCAGTTGGTCTCGTACATGGGGTTGGGCAGTCTGCTCGACGGCAATCCTCGTTTTACATCAAGCTCGCGCTGTGCACTGTTCTGCTGTCCCTCCATTTTCAGGTAGAAGCCGATACGGTCGCCTGGTTTTACGTTGATTTCCCAGGTCAGTCCGCGAGCCTTGGTCATCCGGTTGCCGTATTTGTCAATGACATGCTGGATGTTATAGACATTGTCGTCCAGACGATCTGACACTGTGGTGAATGGTGCTGTGTATCCATCGCGGTAGTCGAAGTTTGAGTCATACCATGTGTCAATTCCGTCTAACTGGTATTGCAACTTGGCTTTGCCGTCGATATAGTCGTAGCTGTGGGTATCTACCAAATCCACCATCTCAAGGTCTTGGTAGGTGCCGGGAGAATGGCGGTAATAGCCCAGGATGCGTGGCTTGTATTCGCCGGTGAATCCATAGAACATTGTGACCTTGAACGGCCCTTGGGATATCAGCTCATAGTTGCCGTTGAGTCCACGCTTCTCGATGTCCATTCCTTCTGTGGTGTACTGGGTGACAATGTCGATGCCTTCGCGGTTCACCTCCGTATAGCCGATGTTCCTCAGGATGTCTGTGCCATAGAGCGACTGTCCGGCACGTGTGGTGCGCGATGTGCTGCGGGTGTTGTCTTTCAACTGATTAACGTCAAATGCCACCGTCTGTTCGGGAGCACCAGTAAGAATCACGTCTTGTGTAACCATCTGCTTCTCTTCTTTGGCCATCAGCACCACTCTCGTGTTGCCCGACTGAGGCACAGTCATATAAAAGGTGGTGTCTTTGTTTACAAACTGGTAATCAAGCATGGTGCCCCTGTCTTCTTCCACAAAATAGGCGTATATGTCTGTAGGCTCATCGGCCTTGGCCACCACCTTCAGTTTCACGGCAGTTTGCCACCATTGCATCGTATTGTAGTCTCCACCCAGCAGTTCTTCAAAGGCGTTTTGGGTGTGTTCCACTGCCGAAATGTCCTTGTCGTCGCTACAGCCCACGAGGGTCAGAACAGTGACAGCCAGGGCAATACTTCCTTTGATTATGTCCATCGTCTTCATCTGTTTTCAGTTATGATTACTTTGCCATTTTCCATTTTCCACTTCACCTTGCCCTCCATGGCACGGATGATATCTGCCAAATAGGCAGCCTCGGGCAGGTTGCCTGCCTTCTTGAGATAATTCTTGGCATCGGTGAGGCGGCGCATCTTCACACAGCCACATGCCGCATTGAGATTGGCTGTAGCATCGTCGGGATATTGGCGGGCAGCTATCAGTAGCGCATCCAGCCATCCGTCGGTGCCCTCGTCGTAGCTTCGGGCCACGCTGTACATCTCTTCAAGGCTCAATGCCTCGGGATGGGTGTATATCAGGCGGCGCGCTTCCTTTACGGGATAGTGCTTGACCTCATATTCTATGGTATAGTCGGTGTGGCGCAGACCGGGATAGACATATTGCAGCAGCCAGCGGTAAGGTTCGCCACCGCCCACCTGCTTGAGCAACTGCTCCTTCTCGTCGAGGTCCATGTTGAGGTCAATCACCCGCAGCAGTTCGTCACGGTGATCGATCACATATTGTGGCATTTCGGGTGTCTCCACTATTGACTGATGTTCATACCAAATGTTGTCCTTGGTGCGGCGGCTCTCGCCACGGGTGTCGATAAAGGTGCGCAGGTTGACCCAGTCTTCAGGCGTATAGGCAGTCTCTACCACCGACTCTCGGATGCCGTAGCGCTTGCAGACATACTGTTTGAGCGACTGGGTGCGCCCCTTGGCTAAGCGGGTGTTGTTGCTGTAAGGACTCTCTGGAGAGGCATAGCCGTGGAAAGTGACACGTTGCACACGGATAGACTTGTCGAAGAGCGCATGCTCTATTGTCTTGCGCAGCCGTTGCAGCTCCTCGGGGTTGCGGCGGTATTTGGAATCGATGAAGGTTTCGTTGATGGGGAAATCGAGGAATGCCCTTCCCTCTACAATGCGCAGCTTGGTTTCTTCGCTGTTTGGAATTCTGAATGGCAGAGTGGGTACAGCGTGCAGACGAGTGTCGTAGATGATGTTGGTGCCTGTTCCCTCTGGCTTTGGGGCCTTTTTGCCCAGGACATAGGTGACACCTATCTTCATGTTGGAACGCATGTCCAAAGGAGAGCCTGTCTTCACACCATTAAAGCGGTCGGCAAAAATGGTGTGGCTCAGTTCCATGCCCAGTTTCCATTTGTCGTTGAGCCGATAGGTGATGTCGAAGCCTGCCCTTGCTGCAGGCACCACCTTGTTCTCTGTTGAATAGGAAGCCGAATAGGAGAGGGGAATGTCTTTGGGATAGCCGAAGGCGTAGGATGCTCCCACACCGGCAAAGGCCTTGACATTCAGTCTGGCTCCACGGCGTTTGGGGCTTATCAGCGCATCGGTAATGTCGAAGGTGGCATCGGCAAACAGGCCAAGGCTCTGCCAGCCCCAGGTGTCGGGGTTTTCACATTGCTGCACGTTGCGGCTCTTGTTGTGGTTGTATCTCAGTGCCGTGCGCCAACCCCATAGGGCGTTGACTTCCTTGCCGACGCCAATAAAAAATCCTCCGGACAATGGATATGACGAGAACTCCGACATAGGGAGATTTTCGTTGGCTGACTTGTTAATACCTCCGTAAATCTGGATGTATAAGCTGTCTTTCCCAGGGATATTGCCGCCCGCTTTGGTATCGCCGGCATAGGCCATACTGCTATTTACAAGCAATACGACACTAAGGCAGCAATATATATATATGTGAAGTCGTTTCATAATTTAGTATTTGTAGTTGTAATAATAGCCGTATTTGTAACCGTATTGGCTCACCGGCTTGATGGCGTTGAGCACAATGGAGAGATTCTTGTATTTCCCGTTCTGCACTTGGGCATCGAGCTGATACACCGATCGACACTGGAACAGGCCTGCCCTGACCACATACAGTGTGCGGTCGACATGGTGCTCGACGATGCTGGCATCGGCCAATGATTCTGACATCGGACAGTCGATGAGGATGAAATCGAACTGTGGGCGCACCTGTTCAAGCAGCAGGGGCATACGCGGGCTTGACAGCAGTTCGGTGGGGTTGGGAGGGGTTGTGCCCACAGGAAGGATATACAGTGAGGGGTGTTTGTCGTGCTGGTAGATGACCTCCTCTACATGCTCTACCTTCTCTCCGAGATAGTTTGCCAGACCAACCTCTCTGTTGCCGAAGGTGTGTGTGGCGGTGGCACGGCGCATGTCGCCGTCGATGACTAATACCCTGCGCCCTTTGATGGCCAATGCCAAAGCCAGGTTCATGCTGATGAACGACTTGCCCGAACCGGCAAACATTGAGGTGACAAGATACACATTCTTGTGCTTGGGCGTGTCGGACATGAACTCTATGTTGGAGCGCAATATGCGGAATGCTTCGTTGATGGCGTTCTGACTATCTTGCTGCACCAACAGGGGTGGAGGCGTACGCCTGCTCCTTTTATTTTTCTTGAAATGGATGCCGTTCAACTCCACACGCTTCTTGCCGTTGTCAATCAAGGGCAACTCGCCGACAACAGGTATCTGGGTGCGGCTCTCGATGTCGAGTTTGCCGCGCACCGTGGTGTTGAGGCTTTCCCTGACAAAGATGATGACTGCGGGCAAGAGCAAACCTATGAGTATGGCAGCAAGTAGTACGCTCTTCTTGTTGGGGTAGGTGGGAAACGGGCTGCCGTGGGGCATGTCAATCACCTGCGTGGGTGCCGGGGTATAGGTCATGCTGATTTCGTTCTCCTCTTTCTTCTGTAGCAGGTAGAGGTAGAGGCTCTCCATCACCTTCTGGTCGCGCTCCACCGACAGCAGTTTCTTGGCCTGGTCGGGGTTGGATGTCACCTTCTCCTTTACATCGGCATTGTAGCCCTGCATCGAGCCTATCTGTATCTGAATGGTCTTGATGTAGTTGGAGATGGTGGCGATGATGTTCTGGCGTATCTCTCCCAATTGTTCCTCCTGGCGCATGATGATGGGGTTCTGGGTGGAGGTGCCTTCAAGATTGTTCTTCAGTTTCAGCAGCAAGGTGTTGTATTGGGCTATCTGCTGGCCTGCCTCGCTGCTGGTCAAACCTGTGTGTGCCGGCAGCAGCTTGTAGCGCGACTTGTTGTCTTTCAGCACATCAAGGATGTATTGTGCCATGTGCAGTTGGTTGGTGAGCTGAAGTATCTCCGTCTCCGACTCGTTCTGCTGCTGCAGGTAGAGGTCGCTGGCCTGTTCGAGGTTGGTGATATGGTGGCGTGTCTTGAAGGTGGAGATGCTGTCATCCACCTGGTTGAGCGATTTCTCTATCACCACGAGACGCTCATCGATGAAACGTGCCGTGTTTCTTGCCATCTGTTTTTTCTCGTTGATCCACCGTTCGTTATAGACCTCTATGATGGTGTTGAGCACTCGCTCTGCACGCCCGGGTGAAGTGTCGGTGTATTTCAGGTTGATGATGGTTGACTTCTCATCGTCGAGTGTCGTGGTTAGTCCACCTTGTAGGGTCTGTGCCACCCTTTTGGCCTCGCTCTTTGTCCTGATGGTATCGAGGCGGTAGGCCACATCGGTGAGCAGGGCAAGCGATTTGTATTGGCGGAGCACGTTGGGCACATTGGTCGGCTGCTGTATCAGCGCCATGTTGTTGAAGTTGTTGCCGTTTGAGCTCTGGGCCACGGTGCCTTGGGTGGTCTCCTCTTTTACCAGTACTGAAGCCTCACAGGTGTAAACATCGGGCGTGATGGACAGGTAATAGATGGCCACCAGCAGAAACATGGTGAGGGAGAGGCCAAACCAACTGGAATGGCTGCGGCATAATATCCAAAAATCCTGCAACGACAGGAACTCTTCTATCTGTTTGTTAAAAGATGTATTGCTGTTCATTGGCATCTTGTTATTGGAATATTGCTATTAATGAGGCGAGCATAGAGATGATTGACATCCAGATATAGGGCGTGTGGAATATGTTGCCTGTATTGGTGGAGTCGCGCTTGCGCTTGTCGTTGGGGGTGACATACACCAGGTCGTTCTGCTGCAGATAGTAGCCGTCTGAAAGCATTGTCTTCTGCATGTCGGTAAGGTCAATCTGATGCACCTCGTTCACCCCATTGTTGTTGCGGCTCACCATGACGGCACGGCGGTTGCCGTTGATGGTCAGGTCACCCGACTTGGCCAGGGCGTCGATGACGGTGAAGTGGTCTTTGGTGATGGGCACATTGCCGGGACTGGACACTTCGCCAAGCACATTGACGCTCATGTTGACATACTCTACGGTGACGATGGGTTCACTCACCAATTCGCGGGCGATGAGGCGTTCCTTGATATAGGCTGCCACCTCCTCGCGTGTCTTGCCCTCTACGCGTATCTTGCCCAGCACGGGAAAGTCGATGGTGCCCTGTTCGTCCACGGTGTAGGCGATGATTGAGCCTCCCGACCCGCTGCCGCTGACTGTGGCGGGCAACGTTTCGGCACCGAGGATGTTGTTGCTGTTGCCCCGCGAACTGAGGGTGAACTGCTGTTCGAGCATGGGGTTGCTGCTGTTCACCACAATGCTGATTTTGTCTTCGGGGCGCAGACGGAACTTATGTTCTTCCTGGAGTGCCATGCCCTGGAGCTGCATGGCATTTTGGAAGTAGGCAATGTCTTTAGGAGTGGAGCATGAATACAGCAATGCTGCCGCTATCCATAGCATGGCATGACGCCAATTCAATATAATTTCTCTTTTTTTCATCTATTGTTTTTCAATCAATGAGTTGTTCGTTCTTTTTTCTTTGCGTTTCAGCAACAGGTCGATGATGATGTTGACCACTATCCAGAGGGTGATGTCGGCTGCCAGTAGCAACATGACCCCCAAATCGTTGCACAGCATCACATTGGTCAAGGTGAGCAGGGCCGATAATAGGATGAGGGTTATCATGGTAGTGCGTTCACTGAGTCCTGTCCTTATCAGGCGGTGGTGGATATGGTTGTTGTCGGGCAGGAATGGGTTGTTGCCATGGAGCAGACGGTAAGCAAACACCCTCATCACATCGAAACACGGTATCATCAGCGGCAAGGCGGCCAGCAGGTACTTGTTGATGTGGGGCAGGGAGTCTTGCGGCATCTGGGTGAGTTTGATGTTGAAGAAGCAGAGCATCATTCCTAAGGTGAGGCTGCCCGTGTCTCCCATGAAAATCTTCCTTTTCCTTTGTGTGCCGAACACATTGTAGTAGAAGAACGGGATGAGCACTCCGACAAAGGCAAACGACAACAGGGCGTAGATGTTTTGACTGCAAAATACAAAGGCGATGCCGTAGCAGACAAAGGATACGATGCACAGACCGGAGGCCAGACCATCGATGCCGTCGATGAGGTTGATGGCATTGATGATGAATACCATGACAAGCGCGGTGAGGGGGACAACCGTCCACTGAGGGCATGATGTAAGCAGCAACAGGGTGTGGAGGTCTGACAGTTCCACACCACTGAAAATGATAATCAGCACACTTATGGACTGGACGATGAACTTGACATGGTAGCCCACTCCTCTGATATCGTCAATGGCACCAAGGATATACGATAGTATCAGGGCGCAGAAGACACTGGCCAATGGCAGGGACTCTGATGCGAGTTCGGCAAGCAGTTCGCCTCGTCTTGTCACTATATTCACCGCCACCACAATGGTGAACGACAACAGCAGTGCCGGCAGGAAGGTGGTGCCGCCCAGACGAGGCGTGGGGGCTTTGTGCACCTTTCTTTTGGTGGGTGTGTCGAACAGATTCTTGCGGTAGGCCAACAACTGGACACGTGGTATGGCCACTCCGATAATCAAAATACATAACGCGAAGATTGACAGATAATCAACAATCCATGAAACGCTCATACACTATTTTTTTTTACCAAACATCCTCAACAGGTGATATTTGGATTTATTTCACTCAAACTTAATAATATCATGGTCAAAGCGAGACCTCCTGGTAAAGATGGTCAGTCGATGGCTTGCAGAAAAGCTGTCGGAATGTATGTTGTTACAGCTGTCAATAAACCATCTATAACCAAACCCACTCTTTGTTGTCCATGATAACGTGCTACTATACCAGTTACTCCGACAAAATCACCCTCGATGATTTTTACCTTCTCGCCTTGTTTGAACTTCGGTACTTCTTCTTGCAAAACTAAGGTGTCAGATCCCTCTTTCTCACAAATAATTTGAAGACTCTTTATCTGATTGTCTGGAACAATCAGAGGAGTCTTCATAATGCGCGCACCTGTGTGAGTGTGCTTATAGTAAAATCGTAAGTAAGGGAGGTTTATATTGTCGTAAACAAATGACTGTATCTCTTCTTCTGTTCCACGTGCAAAGAAAATATTGGGAAGACGAGACTCTTCAACGGTCTTTCGCTTGCCGTCAACTTCCTTGACGGTCTTGATTGTCGGATAGTATGCCTCTACATGCTTTCCAACCAAATAATCGTATGCCCTCTTTTCGCGTCCGTAGGTTACACGGAGAGCATACCAATGGGGAACTTCCTTCGGCTTCCTCATAATGGTTGTAAGGGGAGTTGAGCCGTCAGTTGAGCCGTTGGCTCTTCCTTCTTCGCACCTCGGGATAGCCAAAGCAGACTTTGTCTCTCCACTCGGTTTGTCGTAGGTTCCCGACAGGGCATTTCTGGTGGACACCCCTGTTTGTGAGTTCTCCGCCAAAACTGGCTCTTGAACTTCGGGGAAGGCATCGGGGGTAAGCCCGGTGCAGGGAGGGATTTCACCGCCTCCATGGGTGTTATCATCTATTGATGCGTTATCATCGAATTTCATATCGGTGACCTTACTTTGCTCTAGACAGAACTCAGTTAAGGACATAAAAAGAGCGTGAAATCGTCCTGTTGTCCGTCCCACTTCCTGAGGCTCTAGCAATTGCCTATCATAGATGAACAGACAACGTCAGAGCCCACGCCGATATGAATAATCGCTCCATTGCATAAAGTAGGCGAAACCTCAGCAAAACACTCAAGCCAATTTGGGCGGTTCTGCATTCGGTTTGCACTACTTTTGGGAGACCTATATAAACAATCTTATTGCACCCGAAAAGGTGCAATTCGTGCTTACAAGGTCTCCACAGGAGTGATGTTGTCACACCCGGGACATCTACCGTTGCTTTGTTCAAGACTATGATTCTGTGACTTGCTAGATTACAGGAAGTCTCAAACACAGCGTCGAGTAAACGCCTTCATTATGTCTGGACTATTTTACATAAAGTAGGCGGCACCTCAGCAAAATGCTCAAGCCAGCTTGGCGATTTTGCATTCGGTTTGCACTACTTTTCCCACCCAATACCCGCTTTGTACTGCTTTGTCATTATGTGACTCCGCCATACTCAGCACGGCGTAGGCTGCCTCGCCCAAAGTCATGAAAGAACACGTCTAACTGTGACAGATGGAACTAAAGGCTAATAGTCCAAGTGCAAAGGTACGCATTTTTTTTATTAGATGATAACAACTGAAAAGAAATTTTTGCATAAACCTTAAAATTAACAAGAATTGACCCAAGTTTGCTGTCCTGTAACTATTCAGCGATAACCATATGGCAGTTGTCCGTGCTTAGGACAAAGCCCGGATAGCTGCGTATGGTGAGTTGTTGTGTTTCTTAGTGGTCTCTACGTTTGAAAGCAGGTCAAGAAGGCATCGGCACCTTGGTCAGAACGGAATGTGCCCGAGTTCTTCATTTTGATCTTGATCTTTCTGATTCCCCTTTCAATAAGGTTATCCAAACTTCGGGATAATGCAAGAGAGAACAGCGTACGTCCGCTGGCTTTAGGACGCAAGAACCATCTTTTCTGTGGCAACCACGATGCTGCGGAAAACGCCGCCATCATCTATACCTTTATGGGGTGCTGTAAACTGGCACAGGTCGATGTCCGCAAGTGGCTGAGCCACTTCTTCACCCACATACACGAATACGACAATGACTACTCACGCGACCTGATGGAACTGCTTCCGCATAATCTCAAGCAGAAGGGCACCCTGTGACATCCTTTGAAGATTCTCCAAGATTCCTGACTTATTCCAAGAATCTTGGAGAACCCTACAAGATTTTGAAAATATCTCCAATATTTTAGAAGGAACCCTGCAATACGGGGTTTACTGATGGCTTACGAAAAACTGGTATCAACAAATTACAAATGGAAAGTGTTAAAACGAAAAAAGCCACCAAAATGGTGGCTTATAAGCAGTTACAAAAACGTTTTGCAAGTATTGTCAGGCGGTCTATTTGCCGATGCAGGAAATAAACATCGCTGATTATCAGATAGTTAGGTGTTAAACGGTAGAAAAGCGCAAAAACTGCTCAAAATAATTTTCAAAAATCGCATTTTAACGTATTTAACATTTATTAAATCGGAGCATGCTCTAAGTAGGACAAAAATAGGCAAAAACATAGTGTTTAAGCTGCTTTTGGAGGAGCATTCAACCTTTCTTAAACTATAGGATAAGTTCTTTTGCTTTTTCATTTGGTTGAGTAATTCGTTAAATGTTGATATTTTATGCTCAATATATTGTGGCGAAAATAAGTAAGCGTTTTACATCCTTTGCCTTGTCCGCCTGGATGAATCGAGAAGATATTTCTAAGAACTGAATGAACATATCATGGAGAATTTCGTGGGGTGTTATTTCACATAATTCTGATATATGATTCATATCTTAAACAGGTCATCCATGGTCACTTCGTTCTGGATCATGTTATAGTTATTGTTGTGGGCAACACCATTCGTTGTAACCATGATGAGGTGTAGTGTGCGCTTGTCTTTTGACAGTTCCTGATATGCTTCAATCTTGTTTTGAAGGTTCGTTGCGTAATCTCTGTCGATGGTGAAGACATTAGTAGAATGCTTCATCTCGCATAGGTCTGTAAATCCATCTGCACGTTGCATCACAAGGTCAATCTGTGCTCCTCGTCTTTCCTCTGTACCACGCGAGAACCAGGAGCAAACGTTTGTCTGTACACCGGCTATGCCAAGTGCAGCCTTAATCTGCGGAACGTGCTGAAGGCATACCCGTTCAAAGGCGTGTCCCTTCCAAGCATTATGGGATGTTGACGTGAAGGTGTTGGCCCAATAATGCTCGTCGCTGAAGGCGTTCTTCTTGATGCAGAGATAGTAAAAGAGGGTATAGTTGTCGATTAGCTGATAAAGTGCGTTTGTCTCAGCTGTATCGGCAGAAGCAAAGTGGCGGATGAAGCCACTCTCTTCCAACTCTTCCAATATTGTGGAGAAAGTGCCACCGTCTGAGAGCTTGCTTTCACGTAGTATGTTCTCCCTGGTCATTCCAGTCTTCCGGCCATCGCTCAGACATCCGATTACCTTGAGGTAATTCTCTGGGCGTTTGAATAGGGTGGCATATAGTGCCTCGAACTCATCACGTAGTTGGGCTGTTTCCGTGAAGAAAAGCTGGTCTACATTTTGTGCAACGCTTAGCCCTTTCTTCAGGAAACTCCAGTAGTAAGGTATGCCACCAAGTATCATGTAGAGTTCCAGAACGTCTTTTCTGCCGAGTGCAAGATTGGCGCTTTGGGCAAAGAGTTCGCACTCCCGGAGCGTGAAGGGAACGAGTTTTATACGATTGGTCAGCCTTCCACGAAGACCTCCCTTGTCCTTTAGGAGCTTCTTGCTGATCCATGAGGTAGCACTGCCGCATACTATGAGTACGATGTCCTTTTCCCGTCGTGCAGTAGCCCATCCGTTCCAGAAGTTCTCCAGGGCACCGATAAGGTTTCCCTTGGGCGTGTCCATCCACGGAAGCTCGTCGATGAAAAGAATCTTCTTGCCGGCCGGAGCCTCATTGGTGAGTTGCTTCAGCAGCTCGAAGGCTTCAATCCATGTTTTGGGTATGGCGCACTTTGTCATGCCTGCCGCCACCAGAGAGTTTCGGAATGCCGTCAGTTGCTGGCGCAACGTTCCTTTTGCAACTCCTGTGTGTTGAAAGCAGAAGTTGTAGTTGAAAGTTTCTCTGATGAGATACGTCTTACCCACACGCCGTCTGCCATAGACGGCACAAAACTGCGATTCTTCTTTGTCAAGAAGCTCTAGCAGTTCACGTTGTTCCTTTTCACGCCCGATAATCATAATGACATCTGTTTTATTAAATCCGCTGCAAATATAGCAAAAAAGTTTCTATAACCAGCGGAAAAGTGTATTTTTCTTTGTATTTCCGCTGAAAATAGAGTGTTTTTAACATAATTCAAAATTCAAGAAGGCTGTTCTTATTCTAAATTATGTATAATGGTTTGAAGCATAATCTCCGAAAACACCCAAATGTTTTTGCCAAAAACCTCCGAAAATACCGAAATGTTATAATTCTATAGAGATTGTTCAATTAAGCGTGTGAGCTCACCTTGTACCCTTGCATCATAGTTGTCACGGAGTGAAACGGCCAATGATAGTCTGTCCACCCATTCGGTTCTCGTACCAATCTTGGTGACAGACGGGTATTTCCATGCCTCAATGATGATGTTGCCGTCGAACTCATTAGGACGTACCATGGTTCCAGAACTCCTGAGGTCACGGAGCTGTTTGACGGTCATCATGATAATCCTTTCCGGGTCTGGGTTGAGCCATGTATAATGTGCCAGGGCATTGATGCCACACGAAGGGTAGTGTTCGTCAGAAAGCAGGTCATCAAAGAAGATGCGTTCTTCAACAGGATTGATAAGGACGGATTGAGCCTGTTCCCACAGATCCTTCCCCGTCTTGTCGAAGTGGATGACTTTCCGCTTGGAGCCATCAGCCACCTTCTGGCACAGTCCCAGGTCTTCAAGGCAAGTAATGCCAAGCGTAATGCTTGCATATGAATAAGGCATCTTGTCTTCTATGTCTCGTGCTGCAAGTCCTTCGATACTTTCTATCTGCAAATGGTAGAGCAGCAGGTATTGGGCTACTGGTGTCAGAGCCTTTGCCTGTTTGGTCTTGCGAATACGCTCGTTAGCCAGAAGCATCGGCAGATGAACGTATTTGTCAGATGCAACGAAATAAACGTCCTTGTCGATGAGCCTTTGCCGTTCATAGGCCGGACATGTCGGCAGCAAGAAAACCGTGGGACGCTGTAACAGCGAAGTAAGATTGCTGGCTGTGACAGACAGACTGCGAGGCGAAGCAATCTTGCCTTTGGGTTCTGCGAAAAGTAGTGACATTCCATGGAACTCGCCATCGTAGAACTTGTATGCAAGAGAGTCCCCGATGGTAACACCTTTCATCTGCGCTTTGCTTCGTTCTTGCAGCTGTAAGGGTCGTCCTAATATGACTATATCTTTCGTTTTAACCATTCTGCTTCATTTTAATACACTATTAAAACGATGCAAAAGTATTAAAATTATCTGATATAACCAAAGGTTTTCCCGTTTATTTTGCTTTGTGCATCAAAAATAGTATGTTTTATGTTTTGAATTGCTTTATATTCGCAAATAACTGATAATCTTGGTTGAAATCTCATTGGTTGTTATCTATGCCACTTTCTTTTGCAGAAGAACTAAAAGATATTGCAGAGGATTTCTTGGGTTGTGATGCGATGTTGTGTCTAAGGAGTATGCTTTTTGTCCCAAAAGATGACTTGAATTGTTAAAAATGCCTTGTAAAACGAATTATTTTTCCGCTAACTTAACATAAAATAGAGAAAAAGCATTAAATTTGCACTCGTAATACATAGTTATATACCTATATGAGTAAAACAACGATGGGTAATAAACCACTCAGACGAATGAGCGTATTGGTGTCGTAGTAGATGCTGATGAAGATGTGTCGGCACGTTGGGATGCCATAAAGGATAGGCTTCAGGCTACAGGACAGTATGATTGTAGGAATCTGCAGTTGCCAGAAGTTGGTCTCGTCTTGCGGCCTATATCTTCAGATGCTCCAATTGTTGGTGTATGGGTTATGCCGAATAATAAATTGCCCGGAATGTTAGAGGACTTTGTTGCTACACTATCTGAGCCTGATGATCCTTTGATGGCAAAGGCTGACGATGTGTTGAATCAACTGGAGGAAGATAAGATTCAAAAATATAAGGATGTTCACAGGGCCAAAGCAAAAATTCACAGCTATTTGGCATGGCAGGATGAACCAGGGAAACCGATGGGAACTTCAATTACAGCCCATGTGCTGAATCCAGACAGTCCGAATGGCGTGAGATTTTTGGAATGGCTCAAAAGACTATTCTTATAAGGATTGAAACTATTAGCGTGTTTTACTGCGAATGGAACTTCTGGTAGAAGATATTAGAATCAGTTAATACAGAATCGTAAAGTGGAGGGTCTGGAAATAATAGAGGATGAAAGTTTATGAATGCCACATATTGTATAGACGAGCGTGATAAGATTCTTGAGTTGCCACAACTCTTATCTGATATTAATTGGGAAAATGCTGGACGACGATTTACAAAATCTTACTGGGAAGTGCAGTATTATCTTGACGATTCATCATGTTGCGACTATAAACTTGGTTCCAACCTTAGAGAAGAAGTCGTGGCATGTTTACTCGGAGGCTATGGTTTTAAAGCAGAACTTGGTCTTTTAGCCTTCCATCGTATCAAGAATATGAGATTAATACGAAGAGGTGCAAGATTGGATGATTTAGAGAAAGCCATTAGCGCCCCTTTCAGATGGAAAGGAAAAGACGTTCATTATCGTTTTTCTCGACAGAAGTCTAAATATATATATTGGTTTTTGCAGAGAAACGACATTGATGAATTAGAAAACTTTAGGGGTATCAGTCTAAGAGATAAACTGATGACGATAAAAGGCATTGGACTTAAGACTGCATCTTGGATAGCTAGAAATTATGGAAACTGTGAAGATGTGGCAATAGTAGACATCCACATATACAGGGCCGGACGGTTAGCGGGCTTTATAAATCCCAAATGGGATATGCAGAAAGATTATTATAAAATAGAAGAGAGCTTCCTCGATTTCTGTCATTCCATAAATGCGCTTCCATCAAAAATGGATTCTATTATGTGGAGCCAAATGAAGGAATCAAATAGAAGAGCAATAGAATTGTTAAACATAAAAATATAATTGTTATGTCAGGAATGTCAGGTGATCATTTCGGTATAGGTGGTGGCGGAGTAATGCCATACCCTATGAAAGAAGAATGCAATGCATGTTTGAATCTGGTTATTATTACCAATTTGGCATCAGTAGATGATAATGTGTTAAACAAGATACAAGTTGGAGATATACTACCCGTGGAAACGCAGAGCGTAGATGGTCCTGTGGTAGTGTTGAAGGATGGTGATATACTTGGAACTGTATTGAGTAGCTATCTTATCCGGCTACTGAATTGTATGAACGATGGAACAGAGTATAAGGCTGAAGTTATGAAAATTGAGGACGCTATATGCCAGGTGAAGATATCTGCCGTGAAGTAAGTATAGTAGGTGGAACCTATAAAGAAACTTGCTACTGGCCTGTTTGGGATGAACTGTATGGCTCTGGATGGAGAGCGGTACGAGTGTTCCGTGCATATAGCCCAGAAGCGAATATTACTTTCCATACGGTCGGAGACGATCAAGTTGAGCCTAAAATCCGCAACTATCATCCAATACACGATTAAGGG
>ULPR01050459.1_pt1 | contig 41158 bp, 28 predicted proteins | sample 1953681 | NCBI WGS metagenome assembly ULPR01 (sample SAMEA4835634, study PRJEB28245) | human gut metagenome | biome: gut microbiome; material: fecal sample | place: Denmark | collected 2008 | reverse complement strand
CACCCCTAACCCCTCCTTCGAAAGGAGGGGACTAAGAATACTCCACTTAAAGGTTTCCTCTGCGAGTTCTGCAACACCTTCGCATCCGTAAGTGAACATCCATAATTGGCACATATTTTAATTCAGTTTTGAACACCCTACCCTCCGGGGCGTACATGTGCAAACGCCCATTATATCATACCAAATAAAGATGTGTGCAGAGAGTCGCATTATTTGTCCACGACAGTTCCGGCAACGGGATTCGTGTACCAGTTGGAGCGTGACGGATTGGCAACATATCCGGAGAAATCAGGATAAGCCGTCTTGATGCTGATACGCTCAATGGCCCAACGATATGCCTGCGACACACAGATCTTGGCTGGAGCCTTGCCCGGCTCCGTGGTCAGCAACATCTCGGTTCCGTCATTGTTGACCACGACAGGAATGTTGTTGGCGTTATAGTCATAGTTGTAACCATTCACAAACGGTACGCGGAAGATGGCCACAGGACGTTCCACGGTGTTCTGGCCGCGGGTATTGACCATCACGCCCGGCTGGACGCCCAAAGCGTTGTGAACCTCCACCCCGCCGATGGTCAGAGGCAGACGGCCTCCGGCGGCACGGACGGTGATGATGGCCGCATTCCACTCGAAACGTACGTCGAAGACAACGTCGTTGAAGTCGAAGTCGCCAATCTCTCCGAAGTCCTCGGCGATGATGCGCTGTGAGTTCTTATAGAGTCCAGGAGTCACACGGACAATCCAGTCGTTGTAGAAGTTGTCGGGGCTGATCTGCTTGTCAGCATCCTGACCGTGAGCCTCATAGTCGAAGCCGACGAAGTACATTCCGGCCACAATCGGGTCGATTCTGTCGCCGGGGATGATGACATAACGGTAGTACATCGAGGCATCGAGAGAATTGTGGTAGCCGAAGCGCGTGGTGCTGCTCTCAACCATGAACTGAATCTTGTCCGAATGGAAGACGCGGCTGTTTTGGTCGTCGGGATTGGTCAGCTCACCACCCCAAACCTGACCATTGACAGCTCCGTCACCGTTGTTGAAGTTATAGATGTGCTCGTCACCATCACCACAAGTCAGATAGTCCATGTGACGGCCATTGTCGGTCGAGCTGACCTGCTGAACGAAAAAGTCAGACCAATTTACGGCGATGCCCTCAGGATTGGCGTGTGTCGAGAACCACTCGGTCACAACGGCAAGCTGGTCTTCCGTCAGTGGAGCGGGAACCTCAACATAGCCGCCCCAATTGTTTGCCTCGGGATTTGCACCACGGGTTTTGGGCAACGGCGTCTGGCTGGAAAAGCCCCATGTGTGTCCGGGAGCTATGTTACCGAACTGACGGATGAACTCGGCCTCATAATCGGCCTTGACCTGATTGGTTGCAGCATCGGGATCATACACATCCTTGTCGCTTGAGCAACCGACGGTGAAGATACCCATAGCCAGAACGGCTATGCTCTTCAGGAAAAACTTCTTTTGCATATTAGTTATTGTTAGAGATTTTTTGTTTATAATGCTGCAAAGATAATAAATAATCTTAATCATAAAGATTATTTGTGTTAAAGAGAATTAATTCATCAGATTTTACCTATATAATGGTCAGTTTTCCTCCATAAAACGCGGGGATGTGCAGAAAAGCGCAGGGATTCTTCTGTTTTTCAGAATATTACGAGAGGATGTGTCCCATTCCTTTGAATCAATAACATTTGAACAGATGTCCACCTCTGCCCTACTCCACATATATACCTTATTTACAGTTCTGCTCCCGATTGGCTAAGCATGACAAATCCACCCCATTTTGTCTGACGTGTTATCCCCATTCAGTCCACTCCCGAATTTTCAAAGTCTATTTCAAAAACAATTCAGATATTTGCATATATGACTGAAATATTGTATTTTTGCATATCAACTTGAATCCAAACCGTTATGATAATATCACGTGTACAACTGGTGAACTGGAAGAATTTCCATTCATGCGATGTAAGAATATCCGAAAGATGTTTTATTGTAGGAGCAAATGCTTCTGGAAAGTCAAACTTTCTTGATGTATTCAGATTCTTACGTGACATTACCCGTACCGGCGGAGGATTGCAGGCCGCTGTTGCTGACCGTGGCGGCATATCGAAGATAAGATGTCTGGCCGCACGCACAAAATCGTATGTCTCTATAGCCGTGACCCTAAGTCCCGACAACGACACTGAAAAAAAAGAATGGGAATACGGACTTTCATTCAAGCATGTGGGAGGTGGCATACGCAAAAATGAGGTTTCCATCATCGAAGAGCGCGTGCTGCATAACGGAGAATGTATATTAAACCGCACGGAAAATGACGAAAATGAGGACGCATTGACTCTGAAATACACGCATCTGGAACAACCGACAGCAAACCGTAACTTCCGAGAACTGAAACTCTTCTTTGATAAAATCGAATATCTCAATGTCGTTCCACAGCTCGTCAGAGAGTCCGGCTCGCTACTGCTCACGACCGGCAAAGAAGACTTCTATGGCCGGAATTTCATACAACGCCTTGCTGTCCTCAATGAGAACATCCGCACGTCATATTTCAAACGAATAAACGAAATCTTGAGGCTTGCCGTCCCACAACTGGAAAATCTGTCATTGGTAAAAGACGAGATGGGCACACCACATCTCGAAGCAATATACAAACATTGGCGGGCAAAAGGCAGCAAGCAGCAGGAGGCGCAGTTTTCTGACGGAACGCTACGCCTTATCGGATTCCTATTTGCTCTGATTGACAGCAGAGGGCTCACACTTCTGGAAGAACCGGAAACAAACCTCCACTCCGCAATCGTTGCCCTGTTCCCTGAGTTCATAGCCAAGATCCAGCGTACACGCCAGGATTTGCGTCAGGTCATAATAACCACACACAGCTATGACATCCTGTCCAGCGAGGGCATTTCCGGAAACGAAGTGCTTCTGTTGAGACCGACGTCCGAAGGAACCGAAGTGAAAAACATAAATGACATCGAAATCATAAAGGCCGTTCTTGACTCCGGCTTCAGTGTGGCAGATGCTGTCATGTCAAATTCACGGCCGGAAGGCGTCGAACAGATAACCGGCCTGATATAAGAAGAGAGAGAGATGGGACATAACAGCAATATCGAAGTATATATATCCGGAGAAGACACCGTGACAAAGGAAGTCATATACCGGATTTTAAGTTTTGTCTCACCACGATTTAAAGTGGTTGGCGATATTCCGGCAAGAGGAGGCGAGATAAAAAAGAAAATACCCCAATGCAACAGCCTGGCCAAACTCCACCCCGTCATAATGCTTCTTGATGTTGACAACGGTTGCGCACCTATGCTGAAATCCGCACTATTGGGAGACCAGAAACAGTCTGACGGCTTTCTGATGAACATCGCCGTAGACGAAGCCGAGGCATGGCTGATGGCCGATACGGAAGGTTTTGCCAGATATTTCGGCATCAACAGTAACGACATGCCAAAAGCCGAAGCCAACAAACAGGGCGGCCGGAAAGCGCTTATCGAGATGAATTTTCCCATGAAGTCATCCTTCGTCCTTACACACGAATTAATCTTCAAATCAAACAACCCGGTATTGAAACAGCAAATAGGTGTCAAGGAAAAAGGAAAGACCAAAGGAAAAGAATATAATGACGCAATAGTCCCATTCATAAAAAACGTATGGAACATAAAACAAGCAAAAACTAATTCAGACAGTCTTCAGCGCATGTTGCGCAGATTAGAATGTCTTCTCAACAAATACTAAATTGAAGTTTCGTAAGCGTTGGACATCATGCCTTTCAGGATGTACATATCCCAAACTTCCGAAACTTCAATAAACCGATTTTGTTGTTCACATACTCATGTAACGGCAAATGTTCCCGGTAGCCATACGCCGCCGGGAACGCCTGCCGTCATTCCTCATCTTCTTCATCAGCCCACACTGAGAATGTGTGGCCTTTCGCGAAGACATTGTCCGGATTGTCGACACCCGGCACTTTGTCTTTGAGGCTGTCACCACCGTCGCTACCGGTAAGCATCATCTCCGGTTCCAGCTCCATCACCTCTATTTCAGGTTTGATATATCTTTTCATAATTCACTGCTTTTGCTGTTAATGATTCATTGTTCAACGGCCGTCACTTCACCACGACCTTCTTACCATTCACGAAATATATTCCGGGCTGTCCGATGGCCTCAACGCGCTGTCCGGCCATGTTATATATAACAGGCTCCTTCGCGTTCCCTTCGGCCTCGATGTCACGTATGGTCGTGACATCGCCGTCGCCGCCGAAGACGAAATGCGCCGGGGCTGCCTCCGAGGTCTGTGACAGCGCGCTTTCCGGAACGGCCAGATAAGCCAGCCCCATCCTCATCTCAAACGGGCCGCCGTCAGGTGCGCCGTAGTAGAAGCCGAGGTCGGTCTTCTTGTCGTAATCGTCGTAGGCCAGCTTGTAGTATCTGTAACCCTCTTCGGCCTCGAACAGTCCGTCACCGTCCACTCCTCTCAGCATGTTGTCCGCGTCGAGAGCCATGCCGGAATTTTCTTCCGAAACAGAATAATATGGTACGGTCTCTTGTGTCGAACGGAGCAACACGCCGCTGCCCTTCGGGACATAGCTTCCGTGTGACAGGGTTGAATAGTCACCGTCCTTGACATACCATGACTTCTCAACATCCTTTAGTGTCATCTTCGAGTCGCTGACCGTCACGGTCTTCACCTCCACCACGTCGTCAGGGAACACGACATTTCCGTCCGGACAGCTGAACGTCGCATAGAACATTCCGTCGTTGCCCACGGCTCTGAAGTTGACATAAGTCCCCGAACCGTTGGCGTCGAGCACCTTCTTATAGAGCTGGACGGCAGCACCTTCGCCGGAAGTGTATGGCCGGAAAACGGACTCCGTCGCGTCAAATCTGATGTAGCGGTCGGCGGAAGCCACGTTCCGGATCTCCGCATCACCCTGGGCCGTGAAGCCGATGGTCCACTGAAGTCCGGCCTCCGAAGCGTCGCCCGCCTCCGTCGCGAAACCATCTTCCGCGTTGCAGCCGACATATCCGTTCCGGTTTCTGAGGGTATAGCCACCGTCAGTCTTTTGTTCGATGACGATGCCGGCAAAACCGGAGACACGATACGTTTCCGAGGATGCGCTGACCGTGGCGACTCCCACGACGGAAGCGCTGTTGCCGCTGCCGACAAGAGCCATCGCCCTACGGCCGGCCTCGTTGAGAATGACATACGTACAGCCGGCCGTAAGTTCGTCGGCCGACGTCACCTTCTTGTAGTAAGCCAAAGGCTCGCCCGTCACCGTAATCGTGTAGCTGGCCGAACGGTATATGTCCCCCACTCGCAGTATTGCCCCGATTTCTGTCGTTCCCGGCCCGACGAGCGTAACCTCACCTGTCTTATAGTCGACCATGGCCACATCGTTATTATTGCTGTAGTATGTCTCAAATCCCTCCGCATAGTCGTTTACGAGCGTCGGAGAGGTGAACTCTCTGCCGATGACCGTCTTGACCGCACGTTCGCTGAAAGCAAATTTCTTAGGAGCCTTCTCCACCTTAATGTTCCTTACGCGCCATGTGCCGGCGGCATCCTCGCTGCTGGTGTATCTGAAAGCTATCTGGAAGCTCTTTCCTACGTATGCGGACAGGTTCACCTTCTGGCCCTCAAATCCGGAGAATCCGCCGTCGGCCGGCGCGGCAGGATGGACAATGGCCATCTGCTCCCACTCGCCGCCATCCTCACGGGCCCAAAGAGTCGCCTCGGCGTCAATGTCGCCGAAACCGTTGTCGACGGCCTGTTCAAAGGTAAGGGTAATCTTCTTGTCTCCGTAAACCTTGCTGATGACGGGCGAGACAAGCCAGCTTTCCGAAGCCTTGGCGACGCCGTCAACCGTGGCTGTGGCTTTCATATTCATATTGCCACCATCGTATGTCCACACGTCCGTCAGGCCGTCGCCGAGCGTCACGTTGTCGACGGTGAACCGGCCCACACTCCAGGCGAAGCTCTCTTCGTAGGGCAGTCCCACCATGAACGGGTCGTTCACCGTAAGAACATAGCTGGCGGAATTCCATACATCTTCATCTCCATGCAATGTTGCGATTATACTTGTCTGGCCCGGACCGACGAGTCTGACCACACCGGTCTCTTCGTCGATTGTAGCGACATCCGTATCCGAACTGCTGTAGCTGATGGTACCGCCCTCATATTCGTTTACAAGCGCCGGATGAGTGACCACATCACCCATGGTCACTTCAACTTCACTCTTAACGAAAGCGAATATCCTGTTATATCCCTTCACCGAAACGTTCCTTATGCTCCATGTGCCGGCGGCTTCCGCGCTGCTGGTGTACTTGAAAGCAATTTGTATCCGCCGTCCTGCATATTTGGAGATGTCTGCCGTCTGACTCTCAAAATCAGACGCTTCCGACGGATAGACGATAGCGACCTGTTCCCACTCACCATCGCCGTCCACGTCACGCACCCAGAGAGTCGCCTCTGTCCCGGCGTCGCCGAAGCCGTTGCCGACGGTCTGGTCAAACGAGAGCGACAGACTGTTGTTATAAGAGCTCTTGTTTATCACGGGCGAGACGAGCCAGCTCTCCGACGCCATGCTGACGCCGTCGACCGTGGCTGTGGCCTTCATGCACTGGTTTTCGCCGTCGTGAGTCCACACGTCCGTCAGGCCGTCGCCGAGCGTCACGTTGTCAATGGTGAACCGGCCCATATCCCCGGCAAAGCTCTCTTCGTAGGGCAAGCCCACCGAAGCCGGGTCAATCACCGTCAGCGTATAAGAGGTGGAGCGGTATGTCTCTCCGTCTAAAATCGCCTGTATCCTTGTTTCTCCCGGGCCGACGAGCGTAACCTCTCCGGTATTTCTGTCGACTGTAGCCACATCCGCATTACTGCTAAAGTACGTGACCGTGCCCTCAAAGTCGTTTCTGAGCGCCGGAGGAGTGAGCGTCCCCTCTCCGAATATCACCATCACTTCGGGGTTACTGAAAGCAAATATCTTGGACTCATTGAACGCCTCAACCGAGACGTTCCTTATGCGCCATGTACCGGCGGCCAACGCGCTGCTGGTGTAACGGAAGGCAATCTGCATCCTCTGTCCGGCATACTTGGAGAGGTCTACCTTCAGGCTCTCAAATTCAGCGGCGTCGGCAGACGATGTCGACGGATAGGCGATTGCGACCTGCTCCCACTCGCCCTTTTCCTCGCGCGCCCAGAGGGTCGCCTCGGTCTCGACGCTGCCGAAACCGCCGTCTATGGCCTGGTCAAACGTGAGTGACAGACTGTTATAACGGGAGCTCTTGGTGATGACGGGCGAGACGAGCCAGCTCTCCGACGCCACGCTGACGCCACCGGCTTTTGCCGTGGCCTTCATGCTTTGGTTGTCGTCATCGTGGGTCCACACGTCCGTCAGCCCGTCACCGAGGGTCACGTTGTCAATAGTGAATCTGCCGTTGTCCCACTCGAAGCTCTCTCCATAGGGCAAAGCCACCGAGGAGGGATCCGTCACCGTAAGCATGTAATATGCACCCTGAGGCTCTACCCCTTCCAACTCTGCGATAATAGCTGTTTCGCCCGGACCGACGAGCGTGACCTCACCGGTTTTCTCATCAACCGTGGCGACATCCTCGTCGTCACTAAAGTACATAACCGTTCCGTCAAGAGTGCTTATCAGTTTCGGTGCGTCAAACTCCTTGCCGACGGTCGCCTTGACCTCCTCTGCGGTGAAAGCGAAGATTTCCAGTTCTTCCGGATTTGCGCCCATCACCAGAACGTCCTTTATGCCCCATGTGCCGGCCGACTCCTCGCTGCCGGTGTACCGGAAAGCAATCTGCATCCGCTTTCCGATGTATGCGGAAAGGTCGACCATCTGCTTCCAGAACCCATCACCGGCCTGGGGATATTCAATCGGGAGCTGTTCCCACTCACCGTTTTCCTCACGCGCCCAAAGGGTCGCCTCGGCCTCGACATCGGTGAAATTGACGTTGATGCCCTGGGCAAATGAAAGAATGAGCAACTCGCTGTCGGTCTCGGCATTGATTACGGGCGAGATGAGCCAGCTCTCCGCCGCCTTGCCGACACCATCGACATGAGAGGTGGCCTTCATGCAAGAGAGGTTTTCCTCGTATGTCCACACGTCCGACAGGCCGTCACCGAGCGTCACGTTGTCGACGACGAACAAGCCTTTACCCGCAGCAAAACTCTCCACGTAGGGAAGGTCCGCGGTAGGATTGCTTGAAACCTGAACATTCTTTATGTCCCATATTCCGCCCGCTGCAGCACTACCCATGTACTTGAAGCCTATCTGTATTTTCTTTCCTACGTAGGCGGAAAGATTGACCGCCTGCCGTTTGAATCCTGCTTCCACCGCCGGATGGCTGATAGCGAGCTGATTCCACTCGCCACCGGCCTCACGCACCCAAAGGGTTGCCTCGTTGTCAATATCGCCGAACTCCTTATTTATGGCTTGGTCGAACGAAAGGAAGAGTGTGCTTTCGTCGGTTTCCGCATTGATGACGGGCGAGATGAGCCATTGTTCCATGACGACGGCTTGCTTATCTTCGCTTGCGTATGGGGCGGCTCTCATGACATGGTCATATCTATTATATGCCCACACGCCCGAAATGTTGCCGGCGAGCTTCACGCTCTCTCTGGTGAACTGGCCTATATTTGCATCAAAATTCTCGATGTAAGGCAGTGGCACCACAGGATAGCCGGACACGGTAAGCCTGTAAGAGACCTCACGAACCTGATAGTCTCCGTCATACAACGCTGCATAAATGAATGTCGTTCCCCGATTGACGAGCGTAACCTCACCGGTCGCCGCATCGACCTTGGCTATGCTCGTGCTACGGCTTCTATATCGGACCTCGTAACCATAATAGTCGTTTATGAGTGTCGGGGGCGTGAAATAATCTTCGCCGATCGTCGCGGCGGCCTCCGTGGCACTGAATTCAAAGGTCCTTTGTTCCCCATTAACCGAGACATTCCTTATGCACCATGTACCGGCGGCATCCGCGCTGCTCGTGTACCTGAAACCTATCTGTATCTTCTTTCCGACATACTTCAGTATATTCACCGTCTGCGCCTCAAACTCCGAGAGAGTCCCGTCCTCCGGCGCTGTCGGATGACTGATGGCGAGTGGCTCCCATTCACCGCCCTCTTCGCGTACCCAAGGGGTCGTCTCGCCGTCGACATTGCCGAAACGGTTATCCACGGCCTGCTCGAATGAGATGGTGTACTTCTGTTCTGCATCCTGTAATTCCTCTATCACGGGCGAGATGAGCCAGCTCTCCGACGCCTTGCCCGCGCCGTCGACTGTGGCCGAGGCTTTCATGCACTGATTGCTGCTGTCATGCGTCCAAACTTCCGACAGACCTTCGCCGAGCGCAACGTCGTCGATGGAGAACAAAGCCTTACCACCGGAGAAACTCTCTTCGTAAGGCAAGCTCACCGAAGAATGACGGTCAACCACCGTGAGAACGTAATATACTTCCAAACCCGCTTCTTCCAATATTGCGTAAATGTTTGTCTGGCCCGGACCAACGATTGAGACCGCACCTGTATTTATGTCAACCGTGGCCACACCCTCATTGTCACTGAAATACATGACCGTGCCTCCATAGTCGTTTGTCAACGTCGGAGCAGTAAACTCTTCACCAAGATGCACCGTGACTTCTTCGGAAGAAAAAGCGAAGGTTCCAACAAACGCAAGCGAATATGATGCAGTGACATTGTTATCAGCGTCCAACACTGCAAAAACAGTGGTATAACCCTGCCTGACCGGCATAACCTCGCCTGTTTTTTCATCAACCGTGGCTATCTGTGTATTGCCGACAGAATATGTCACACTTGTGCCGTAAATGTTTGTCAGAGTGGGAGCCGTGAATGGCTTGCCGAGCGTTGCGGTCGCGGAGACTTCGCTGAATCCGAAATCAATTATAATATTAACCGTGTAAGAATCTGACGCCACGACTTCTTCGCCATTCAGCAGTTCCGCAGTAATTATGATTGTCCCGGCTTCTCTTCCTGAGTTTGAGTTACATATATATATACGACCTTCCCCATTTCCCAAAACGTTATTAGCATCTTGCACCAAATAAATACTTTCAGAGGAAGTTTTGTATGAATATTGCACATTTGTATAAACATCTTCAGGGTATGTGCATGTCAAATCTTGAAGAAGAATATAAGTGTCACGATACGACCGATTCTGTTCTTTTTCCGCGAACCCGAACGTATATTCTCCGGTGTCGGCGGAACCGTCGTCAGCATCGGCACTGTTGGCGCGTGCCGGGGCCTTGCCTGCGCCTTTGAGCGCATCCTTTCCAACCGTGAGCGGGCCGCTGGGGGTGCCGTTCAATTTGATGACTTTGCCGTCCTGCGTCACCGCGGGAAGACCTTTCTTTACATTATCACCGGTGACGTTCTTGACTGTCGTGACCGGCACTCCTGTAAAACCGATGTTTTGTGGTTCAGCTAAGGCTGAAATCCCCCCCCCCGAAAAATATCAACATAAAGTTGATAAGGAAGAGTTTTAAAACGCAAAACTGCTTCATGAGAATGATAAATAAAATATATAAACTTAATAGATTCCGTGACAAAAATATATAATTTTGACATAAATACAAAAGGATTTCACGCTATTTCAAAAACAGCCATCGGTTTTTAGCGGTTTTTAACAACATGGAAAGGAATTTAAGGATTGAGCGCAGGGATGGTTATCAGCATGTCAGAACAGCTCCGGATCGTCACAGCCGCCCGCTATCTCCAAAAGCCCAACCGGCATCTGGAGTGATGCGGGCGCCTGAAAACGCTCCGGGCATTCCTCAGTTGTAAAAATTGCTGCGCAAAAATCGGTGACAAATGAAAATCCCGTTTTAGAACGGCCGGAAGCCGCCGGAAGCATGGCTGAAATGTCCCTTTTCTGCCGTAAGGGCCTTATTGCGTCGCAACGGGGCCTCCGTTGCATTGCGACAGCGGCCTTGTTGCACGATGACGGCGGCCCCGTTGCGACGCAATAAGGCCCTTACGGCAGAACAAATCCTGACATTTTGGCCCAAAAAGACTCTTCTGGGGCGCTCAAAAACTGCACAGATTTCAAAATGACGGTATAACACCCTGAGCATCATCGGTTTATACTTGCACGCGCAGAACTCTGGAATTTGCGTCCTCCGGTGAAATATTTTTCAAAGTGCCCGCTCCTGATGCCGTTTAGAGGCCATTTTCGCCGTTTTTGTCAACTGTTTTCAGAACACGGAGACACAGAGAATGAAATCTTTGTGTCTCCGTGTCTCTGCGTTGAGAATAGCGTTGAAAAAGAAAAAGCGTGGCAAAGCTTTGTCACAGCTTTGTCACGCTTCTTCTTTGTTATATCAACGATTCGCTTGTTCCGTCTATTCGTTGGTCGTCGTCTCTACGGCTTCCTCCTCGACGAAGTCGAGCACATTCTTGCGGTTGGCCTGAATGCGGTCGTACTCCTCGCGTGAGCCGACGATGATCTTCTCGAACTCACGCAGACCGGTACCGGCAGGGATGAGGTGACCACAGATGACGTTCTCCTTCATTCCTTCGAGACGGTCGACCTTTCCGCGGATGGCAGCCTCGTTGAGCACCTTGGTGGTCTCCTGGAACGATGCGGCCGACATGAAACTCTTGGTCTGGAGGGCGGCGCGGGTGATACCCTGAAGTATCTGGGTCGACGTTGCAGGCACAGCGTCACGCACCTGAACCGTGCGGAGGTCACGGCGCTTGAGCGACGAGTTCTCGTCACGCAGCTTGCGCGCCGTCACAATCTGACCGGCCTTGAGGTTCTCACTGTCACCGGCGTCGGTCACGACTTTCTTGCCCCAGATGCGGTCGTTCTCCTCGGCGAAGTCGAGCTTGTCGACGATTTCCTGCTCCAGGAACGCGGTGTCGCCCGGGTCGTTGATCTGAACCTTGCGCATCATCTGGCGCACGATAATCTCGAAGTGCTTGTCGTTGATCTTCACACCCTGCAGACGGTAGACGTCCTGAACCTCGTTGACGATATACTCCTGAACGGCGGTCGGGCCCTTGATTGCCAGGATATCGGCCGGAGTGATGACACCGTCGGAAAGCGGCGTTCCGGCACGCACGGCGTCGTGCTCCTGAACCAGAATCTGCTTTGACAGCGAAACGAGATATTTGCGCTGCTCGCCGGTCTTTGAGGTCACGATGATCTCGCGGTTGCCACGCTTGACCTTACCCATCGTCACCTCACCATCAATCTCAGATACGACGGCAGGGTTGGACGGGTTGCGGGCCTCGAAGAGCTCGGTCACACGGGGAAGACCTCCGGTGATGTCACCGGCCTTGCCGACGGCACGAGGAATCTTGACGAGGGTCTCACCGGTCTTGACGGTCTGGCCGTCTTCGACGACAACGTGACCACCCACAGGGAAGTTGTATGTTCCAATCTTCTCGCCCTTGGCGTCGAACACGTCGCAGGTCGGAACTTTCGACTTGTCCTTCGACTCGGTGATGATTTTCTCTGTCAGTCCGGTCGTCTCATCGGTCTCGGCGCGGAAGGTTATACCTTCGATGACGTCGTTGAACTTCAGACGACCGGCATATTCGGTGACGATGACGGCGTTGAACGGGTCCCACTGGGCAATCTTGTCGCCCTTGGCAACGACGTCGCCTGTCTTATAGTAGAGTGAAGAACCGTAGGGAACGTTCATCGTTGAGAGTACGATGCCGGTATGGGGATCTACGAAGCGGACTTCACCCAGACGGCTGACAACCATCTCGCACTCGCGGCCGTCCTCATCGAAAGGCACCGTGCGGAGCTCCTCGAACTCAAGGCGGCTGGCGTTCTTGGCAACGATGGAGGCGTTGGCGGCTGCGTTGGCAGCCACACCACCGGCGTGGAACGTACGGAGGGTAAGCTGCGTACCCGGCTCACCGATGGCCTGTGCGGCAATGACACCGACGGCCTCGCCTTTCTGGACCATCTTGCGGGTGGCAAGGTTGCGGCCGTAGCACTTCATGCAGACACCGTGCTTGCTCTCGCAGGTGAGCACCGAACGGATTTCAACGCTCTCGATGGGCGACTCCTCAATGCGCTGGGCGATGGGCTCAGTGATTTCCTCACCGGCCGACAGGATGACTTCGCCCGTCGTCGGGTCGACAATGTCGTGGACGGAGACACGGCCGAGGATACGCTCGGAAAGCGTTGATATGACCTCATCACCATTCTTCAGCGCTGTGCAGACGAGTCCGCGGAGGGTTCCGCAGTCCTCCTCGTTGATGATGACGTCGTGGGACACGTCAACGAGACGGCGGGTGAGGTATCCGGCGTCGGCCGTCTTCATGGCGGTGTCGGCAAGACCCTTACGGGCACCGTGGGTAGAGATGAAGTACTCAAGCACGGACATTCCTTCCTTGAAGTTCGAAAGAATCGGGTTCTCAATGATCTGAGCGCCTTCGGCACCGGCTTTCTGCGGCTTGGCCATAAGTCCACGCATACCGGAAAGCTGACGGATCTGGTCCTTAGAACCACGGGCTCCGGAATCAAGCATCATGAAGACGGCATTGAAGCCCTGATCGGCCTCGGTCATCTCTTTCATCAGGACGTTGCCGAGGTCGTTGTTGACGTGGGTCCATGTGTCGATGACCTGATTGTAACGCTCGGTATCGGTGATGAATCCCATATTGTAGTTCTCCGTGATCTGACGGATTTCCTCGTTACCTTTCTCTACGAGGGCGGCCTTCTCCTTCGGGATGATGATGTCGTCGAGGTTGAACGAAAGTCCGGCCTGGTATGCCATGCGGTAGCCGAGGTTTTTGATTCCGTCGAGGAACTCGCATGCCTCGGCGAAACCTACGGTCTTGATTACATCGGCAATGATGTCGCGGAGGCTCTTCTTTGAGATGACCTTGTTGACATATCCCACTTCCTGAGGGATGATGCCATTGACGATGACACGGCCGACGGATGTCTCGACCATCTTGTCAACGAGGTTGCCGTTCTCGTCGAGATCCTTGACAATGACCTTGACGAGGGCATGGAGGTCGCACTTGCCTTCGTTGTGAGCAATGAGGGCTTCCTCAGGACCGTAGAACGTGAGGCCTTCGCCCTTGGCTCCGGGACGTATCTTGGTGATATAGTAGAGTCCGAGCACCATATCCTGCGACGGGACGGTGATAGGAGCACCGTTGGCCGGGTTGAGGATGTTGTGGCTCTGGAGCATGAGGAGCTGTGCTTCGAGCACGGCCTCGTTGCCTAAAGGAAGGTGGACGGCCATCTGGTCACCGTCGAAGTCGGCGTTGAATGCGGTACATGCCAGCGGGTGGAGCTGGATGGCCTTACCCTCGATGAGCTTGGGCTGGAATGCCTGGATACCGAGACGGTGAAGCGTCGGCGCACGGTTGAGGAGCACTGGATGACCCTTCATGACATTCTCCAGAATGTCCCAGATGACGGGCTCACGACGGTCGACAATCTTCTTGGCGCTCTTGACGGTCTTCACGATGCCGCGCTCGATGAGCTTGCGGATGATGAACGGCTTGTAGAGCTCGGCGGCCATCAGCTTGGGCAGACCGCACTCGCCCATCTTCAATTCAGGACCGACGACGATAACGGAACGCGCTGAATAGTCGACACGCTTACCGAGAAGGTTCTGACGGAAACGTCCCTGCTTACCCTTGAGTGAATCGGAGAGTGACTTCAACGGACGGTTGCTGTCGCTCTTGACGGCGCTGCTCTTGCGGGAGTTGTCGAAAAGGCTGTCGACAGCCTCCTGAAGCATACGCTTCTCGTTGCGGAGGATGACCTCGGGAGCCTTGATCTCAAGCAGGCGCTTCAGACGATTGTTACGTATGATGACGCGACGATAAAGGTCGTTGAGGTCGGTCGTGGCAAAACGGCCGCCGTCCAGCGGAACGAGAGGACGAAGTTCGGGCGGAATGACGGGAATTATCTTGAGAATCATCCACTCGGGACGGTTGACATCCTTGCTCGAACGGAATGCCTCCACTACCTGAAGACGCTTCAGGGCTTCGTTCTTGCGCTGAACGGAAGAATCGCTGTTGGCGCGGTCGCGGAGTTCGTATGACAGCGAATCAAGGTCGATGCGGGTGAGAAGGTCGTAGATGGCCTCGGCGCCCATCTTGGCGATGAACTTGTTGGGGTCGCTGTCGTCCAGATAGTCGTTGTCGGCAGATACGTAGTTGTCCAATATCTCGTTGTACTCGTCTTCTGAGAGCAGGTCGTACATGTTTGAACCGAGCGCATCGTTGCCCTCGTTGTCCTTGCGGCCGGCCATTGCTCCGGGCTGTATCACGACATAGCGTTCATAATATATGATGGCATCGAGCTTCTTGGTGGGCAGTCCCAGCAGATAGCCAATCTTGTTCGGCAGGGAACGGAAGTACCAGATGTGGGCCACGGGAACGACAAGCTCGATGTGGCCGGTACGCTCGCGGCGCACCTTCTTCTCTGTCACCTCCACACCGCAACGGTCGCAGACAATGCCTTTATAGCGGATGCGCTTATACTTGCCGCAGGCGCACTCGTAGTCCTTGGTCGGACCGAAGATGCGCTCGCAGAAAAGTCCGTCACGCTCGGGCTTGTAGGTGCGGTAGTTGATGGTCTCCGGCTTGATAACCTCACCGAACGAACTCTCCAGAACTTCCTCGGGAGAAGACAGACCGATGGTTATCTTGGTGAAATTACTCTTTATCTTAGAATCTTTCTTGAAAGCCATATTTACTTTATTGTATATTGTTATGTAAAGAGTTTACTGTTTAATCGAGAGTGACACTCAGGCCGAGACCCTTGAGCTCATGCAGCAACACATTGAGTGACTCGGGAATGCCCGGAGTCGGCATGGGCTCACCCTTGACGATGGCTTCGTATGCCTTGCTTCGGCCGACAACATCGTCCGACTTGATGGTAAGTATCTCCTGAAGTACGTGGCTGGCGCCGAATGCTTCGAGTGCCCAGACCTCCATCTCTCCGAAACGCTGACCACCGAACTGTGCCTTACCTCCAAGCGGCTGCTGGGTGATGAGTGAGTACGGACCGATGGAACGGGCGTGCATCTTGTCTTCAACCATGTGACCGAGTTTGAGGAAGTATGTGATACCGACTGTAGCAGGCTGGTCGAAACGCTCTCCGGTCTCACCATCATAAAGGTGGGTTGAGCAGAGATGCGGCAGTCCGGCTTTGTCTGTCCACTCAGCGAGGTCGTCGAGCTTGGCTCCGTCGAAAATCGGGGTGGCGAACTTCACACCGAGACGACGGCCGGCAGCACCGAGAATAGCCTCGAATATCTGACCGAGGTTCATACGTGAAGGCACACCCAGCGGGTTCAGCACGAGGTCTACGGGACGACCGTCCTCAAGGAACGGCATGTCTTCCTGACGGACAACCTTAGAGACGATACCCTTGTTACCGTGACGTCCGGCGAGCTTGTCACCGACACCGATCTTACGCTTCTTAGCAACATAAACCTTGGCCATCTGAAGAATACCGGAAGGCAGCTCGTCACCGATTGTGATGGCGAACTTCTTGCGCTTCATCTCGGCATCAAGCAACTTGTACTTCTTCATGAAATTGATGACAAGCTGTGAAATGAGCTCATTGGCATGCTCGTCATCCGTCCAGTTACTGATCTGGATGTCGCCATACTCAAGGTTCTTAAGATTTGTCATGGTGAACTTGGTTCCCTTGGTGATAATCTCGGCACCGGTGTAATCCTTGACTCCTTGGGAAACCTTTCCTTCTGTAAGAGTCAAGAGCTTGTCGACCAGAATGTCCTTCAGGTCGTCAACCTTTGCCTCATACTCCTCATCAATCTTTGCAAGGATAATCTTATCCTGCTGCTTTGTCTGACGAGTCTTGATTGCACGGGCAAACAGTTTCTTGTCAATAACAACACCTGTCAGCGACGGATTGGCCTTAAGTGAAGAATCCTTCACGTCGCCGGCCTTGTCACCGAAGATAGCACGGAGCAGTTTCTCCTCAGGCGACGGGTCGCTCTCTCCCTTCGGAGAAATCTTACCGATGAGGATGTCTCCCGGCTCCACACGGGCTCCGACACGGATGATACCATTGTCGTCGAGGTCTTTTGTGGCTTCCTCGCTGACATTGGGAATATCGCTGGTGAACTCTTCCACACCGCGCTTGGTCTCACGCACGTCCAAAGAATATTCGTCGACGTGTACAGACGTGAGCACGTCTTCACGGACGATACGCTCGTTGAGCACGATGGCGTCCTCGTAGTTGTAACCCTTCCACGGCATGTATGCGACGAGAAGGTTACGGCCGAGAGCAAGCTCACCGTTCTCTGTGGCATATCCTTCGGTGAGGATATCACCCTTCTTGACACGCTGACCCTTGTTGCACATAGGACGCAGGTCTATGGTCATATTCTGGTTCGTACGGCGGAACTTGGAAATGCGGTATTCCTTGAGCGCAGGCTCAAAGCTGACGAACTCCTCGTCTTCCGTGCGGTCATAAAGAATACGGATTGTAGTTGCGTCGACATATTCAACGACACCATCGCCCTCAGCGGTAATCATGGTGCGTGAGTCTTCGCACACCTGCTTCTCAATACCGGTTCCGACGATAGGAGCCTCATTGTGAAGCAACGGAACTGCCTGGCGCATCATGTTCGATCCCATCAGCGCACGGTGGGCATCATCGTGCTCAAGGAACGGGATGAGTGAGGCTGCGATAGAGGCAATCTGCTGCGGAGAAACGTCCATGAGGTCGACATCCGACGGCGGAACAACGGGGAAGTCAGCATCCTGACGACACTTGACAACGTCACGGATAAATGTACCGTCATCATTCAGCGGCGCATTGCCCTGACCGATGATGTGGTCTTCCTCCTCCTCTGCCGTGAGATAGACAACGTCCTCATTCTTCAGATTGGCAACACCGTTCTCAACCTTGCGGTACGGAGTCTCGATAAATCCAAGCTCATTGATCTTCGCATATACGCAAAGAGAAGAAATAAGTCCGATGTTCGGGCCTTCAGGGCTCTCAATAGGACAGAGACGGCCATAATGGGTATAGTGAACGTCACGCACCTCGAATCCGGCACGCTCACGTGACAGACCGCCGGGACCAAGGGCTGACAGACGGCGCTTATGTGTGACCTCGGCCAACGGGTTGGTCTGGTCCATGAACTGCGACAGCGGATTGGTACCGAAGAAGGTATTGATGACGCTTGAAATTGTCTTTGCATTAATAAGGTCCGTCGGAGTGAACACCTCATTGTCACGCACGTTCATGCGCTCACGGATGGTGCGGCTCATACGTGCGAGACCGATTGAGAACTGATTGCTCAGCTGCTCGCCTACGGTACGCACACGACGGTTTGACAAGTGGTCGATATCATCGACGGTAGCCTTCGAGTTGATAAGCTGGATGAGATACTTGATAATCTCGATGATATCTTCCTTCGTGAGTACGCGGACATCCATTTCGGTGTCCAGACCCAGCTTCTTGTTGATACGGTAACGGCCTACATCGCCCAAGTCATAACGCTTGTCCGAGAAGAACAGGTTCTGGATGACTTCGCGTGCACTTGCATCATCCGCCGGATCAGCGTTACGCAGCTGACGGTAGATATAGAGCACGGCCTCCTTCTCAGAGTTGCTCGGGTCTTTCTGCAGCGTGTTGAAGATGATAGAGAAGTCCTGAGCTACATTCTCATCCTTATGAACGAGTATTGTCTGCGCTCCGCTTTCGAGGATTTCGTCCATGTTGTCCTCAGTGATTTCCGTCTCACGCTCCATGATGACCTCATTACGCTCGATGGAAACAACCTCACCGGTATCTTCATCAACGAAATCTTCGTTCCAGCTCTTCAGCACACGTGCGGCCAGTTTGCGGCCGATGGCTTTCTTCACATTTGTCTTGTTGACCTTGATTTCCTCAGCCAAATCAAATATCTGAAGGACATCCTTATCGGTCTCGAAACCGATGGCACGCAACAAGGTAGTAACAGGCAACTTCTTCTTACGGTCGATGTAAGCATACATCACGTTGTTAATGTCCGTAGCGAACTCAATCCACGAGCCCTTGAACGGAATGATACGCGCTGAATAAAGCAGCGAGCCGTTGGCATGCACGCTCTGACCGAAAAACACGCCCGGCGAGCGGTGCAGCTGAGATACGACAACGCGCTCGGCACCGTTGATGACGAACGTTCCGTTTGCCGTCATATAAGGGATAGGGCCAAGGAACACGTCCTGTATCACCGTGCCGAAATCCTCGTGGTCCGGGTCTGTACAATACAATTTCAGCTTAGCCTTCAAAGGTACGCTATATGTGAGGCCTCGCTCCAGACATTCGTCAATGGAATAGCGGGGCGGGTCAATATAGTAATCCAAGAACTCAAGAACGAAATTATTACGTGTGTCGGTGATAGGGAAGTTCTCTGAGAACACCTTATACAAACCGTCATTCTTGCGTTCCTCAGGCGGAGTGTCCAACTGCAGGAAGTCTTTGAAAGACTTTAATTGCACATCGAGAAAGTCCGGAAACGGCATCGGATTCTTGACGCTGCCAAAGTTTACTCTGTTATCTACTAATTTTGAAGCCATAAAAATGTTTATCTTGTTTGGACTAAGAGTCCTATTGGTCGGATGCGGTCTTATATTAAGACACAAAAGGTTAAGAATCTCCTACTGAGAGATTCTTAACCAATATTATCGTTGTGCGCTTATATTACTTGAGCTCAACTACGGCGCCGGCGGCCTCGATAGTCTTCTTCAGGTTCTCGGCCTCGTCCTTAGACAGACCTTCCTTCAATGTAGAAGGAGCACCGTCTACGAGATCCTTAGCCTCCTTCAGACCAAGACCACAAGCTTCCTTAACGGCCTTTACAACCTGCAGCTTAGCAGCACCGGCCTCTTTCAGAACTACGTCGAAAGAAGTCTTCTCCTCTGCCTCGGCAGCAGCGCCACCAGCAGCAGGACCAGCAGCAACAGCGACAGCTGCAGCAGCGGGCTCAATTCCATACTCGTCCTTCAGGACTGTTGCCAACTCGTTTACTTCCTTAACTGTAAGATTTACTAACTCTTCAGCAATAGCTTTGATATCTGCCATTTTATTCTAATTTTTTAATGTTTTTAAATTTGGTTTATTATGACCTCTGGCACCCGAACGGGTGCCATCCAGTTTTATTCAGGACGCTCGCCTAAGGTCTTCAGCACACCATGGATGGTGTTTGCACCTGACTGGAGAGCAGAAACGACGTTCTTTGCCGGAGACTGCAGCAGGGCCACAACGTCTGCGATAAGTTCGTTCTTGCTCTTGAGAGCTGCCAGCTCCTCAAGTTTGTCAGCACCAACGAAGATGCTCTCTTCTGCGTATGCAGCCTTCAGAGCGGGGATGCCTTCCTTTGTATATTCCTTGAGCAGCTTAGCCGGAGTATTGGCCGTGTTGGTGAACAGCACAGCGGTATTTCCCTTCAAGCAGCCGTAAAGCGGTTCAAAATCAATGTCCGAAGCCATGAATGCCCTGTGAAGAAGCGTGTTCTTCACGACAATCATCTTAATCTCGCTCTTGAAGCACTTGCGGCGGAGAGCACTTGTCTTCTCAGCGTTCAGTCCGGTAATGTCCACCAGATAGAAGTGAGGATATTCCTTCAGTTTCTCTCCAAGTTCTACGATGATAGTATCTTTTACTTCCTTTTTCATTTTACTAAACTTTTAACGAGTTATTCAACTGATTTAGGATCTACCTTGATACCCATACTCATAGTGCTTGAGATAAAGATACTCTTAAGATATGTACCTTTAGCAGCAGCAGGCTTCAGCTTGATAATGGTTTGGATGAACTCCTTGGCATTATCATAAATCTTCTCAGAGTCGAAAGAAACCTTACCGATTGACGCGTGCACGATACCGGCCTTGTCAACCTTAAAGTCAATCTTACCCTGCTTCACCTCTTTCACAGCCTTAGCTACGTCCATCGTAACCGTGCCGCTCTTGGGGTTCGGCATGAGTCCGCGGGGACCGAGCACACGACCCAGAGGACCGATTTTACCCATACATGACGGCATCGTGATGATGACATCAATGTCTGTCCAGCCACCCTTTATCTTCTCGATATACTCATCGAGACCAACATAGTCGGCACCTGCCTCCTTGGCAGCAGCTTCAGCATCAGGTGTACAGAGGCAGAGCACGCGCGTAACCTTACCTGTACCGTGAGGCAGTGACACGACGCCACGAACCATCTGGTTGGCCTTACGCGGGTCTACGCCCAAGCGTACGTCAATATCAAGCGAAGCGTCAAACTTGGTCGTGGTTATCTCCTTGACCAATTCCGAGGCTTCTTTCAAAGAGTATGCTTTCCCTGCTTCAACCTTACCAGCTACCAACTTTTGATTTTTTGTCAGTTTACTCATTGTCTTAATTGAAGTTATTAATTATTTACCAGGGAACTCCCCTTGTACAGTGATACCCATACTTCTTGCTGTACCGGCAATCAGACGCATGGCTGACTCTACTGTAAAGCAGTTCAAGTCGCTCATCTTGTCCTCTGCGATAGCTTTCACCTGATCCCAGGTTACAGAAGCAATCTTCTTGCGGTTAGGCTGTGCAGATCCGCCCTTAACCTTGGCTGCCTCCATTAGCTGTACGGCTGCGGGGGGAGTCTTGATTACAAAGCTGAAAGACTTGTCTGCATAGTAAGTGATAACGACAGGAAGAATCTTTCCTGCCTTATCCTGGGTTCTGGCGTTGAACTCCTTGCAGAATCCCATGATGTTGATACCCTTAGAACCCAGAGCAGGTCCTACTGGAGGTGAGGGATTCGCAGCGCCACCTTTAATCTGTAATTTGATTAATCCAGCAACTTCTTTAGCCATTTCTTTATTAATAATTAATTTGATTGTGTGAGCCTGCGGAGATTATCCGCTTGGCCAATATAAAGAACTCAGCGTACCGTAACAATATTACGCCTTATTCTTTCTCAACTTGCATAAAACCTAACTCTAACGGAGTCTTACGTCCGAAGATTTTGACCATAACCTTCAACTTGCGCTTCTCGGCATTGACTTCTTCAATCACGCCGCTGAAGCCGCTGAAAGGTCCTTCCGTCACCTTAACCGTCTCATCAACGCTGTAGGGAACATTGAGGTCAACGCTCTCTATCATCGTCTCTTCGGCGGTTCCGAGAATACGGTTGATGTCAGCCTGACGTATGGGAGTCGGATTATCCAATCCACCCAAGAAACCCAAAACATTCGGCATGAAGCGCAACGTGTGTGCGACCTCGCCCTGAAGGTTTGCCTCTATAAGCACGTAGCCCGGGAGAAAGAGTTTCTCTTTGATTACACGCTTACCGTTACGAAGCATCGCATACTTTTCCGTAGGCAGGAGAACCTGACTTACGTTGGCAGACAATACTTCATCGTGTTTGATTGCAGCGTCAAGATACTCCTTGACTTTCGCTTCCTTTCCACTAACGGCACGAAGGACATACCATTTCATTCCTGTCTCAGACATCTCAAATAAATAAATTTAATTAGGATGGATAAACAAAACCCATGACAGACTTAAAGACCGTATCCATCACCCATACGACCAATGCAATAATCAGGGAAGCTGACAAAACGACCACTGCATTGTGCATGAGTTCAGTGCTGGTAGGCCAAGTAGTATTATGCGCAAGTTCGTCATAACAAGCCTTGCAATAGTTTACTATTTTAGTGAACATATTCTTCTTCTTTTTAGCACGGGATGAGAGGCTCGAACTCCCGACACCTGGTTTTGGAGACCAGTGCTCTACCAACTGAGCTAATCCCGTAAAATAGGTTTCCGTCGTTGCTGGCGGAAACCTTTTTATAAGTTTTCGGCCTTAAGCTATTTTCATCAACTGAAGGCCGGAGCTTTCATTAATCGTCGATGATTTCAGTAATCTGACCGGCACCTACCGTACGGCCACCTTCGCGGATAGCGAAACGCAGACCTACGTTCAGAGCCACAGCGTAGATAAGCTCAACAGTGATGGTTACGTTATCACCAGGCATTACCATTTCTACGCCCTCGGGCAGAGAGATTTCACCCGTGCAGTCCATTGTGCGAAGGTAGAACTGAGGACGATACTTGTTTCCGAACGGAGTGTGACGACCACCCTCTTCCTTCTTCAGGACGTAAATCTGAGCCTTGAACTTCTTGAAAGGCTTGATCTGACCCGGATGGCAGAGCACCATACCGCGCTTGATTTCCTGCTTGTCGATACCACGGAGAAGCAGACCTACGTTATCACCAGCCTGACCCTCATCAAGGAGCTTGCGGAACATCTCGACACCTGTAACGACAGACTTCTTGTCCTCGCCCAGACCGAGCAGCTCAACCTCATCACCTACGTGGATAACACCAGTCTCGATACGACCTGTAGCAACAGTACCACGGCCAGTGATTGAGAACACGTCCTCAACAGGCATCAAGAAAGGCTTATCAATGTCACGCGGAGGCAGCGGAATCCACTCGTCAACCTGTGCCATCAGCTCCATGACCTTCTCTTCCCACTTGGCGACGCCATTGAGGGCACCGAGAGCAGAACCGCGGATGATAGGAGTGTTGTCGCCATCATACTCGTACTGATCGAGCAGCTCACGCATTTCCATCTCAACGAGCTCAAGCATTTCCTCATCCTCAACCATATCGCACTTGTTCAGGAACACAACCAGTTTCGGAACGTTCACCTGACGTGCGAGAAGCACGTGCTCACGTGTCTGAGGCATAGGACCGTCAGTTGCGGCAACTACGAGGATAGCACCATCCATCTGAGCGGCACCGGTAACCATGTTCTTCACATAGTCAGCGTGTCCCGGGCAGTCTACGTGAGCGTAGTGACGGTTAGCTGTCTCATACTCAACGTGTGCGGTATTGATAGTGATACCACGCTCCTTCTCCTCGGGTGCGTTATCAATCTGATCGAAAGACTTAACCTCAGAGAGACCAGCCTTAGCCAAAACAGTAGTAATGGCAGCTGTCAGAGTAGTCTTACCATGGTCAACGTGACCGATAGTTCCAATGTTAACGTGCGGTTTGGTGCGCACAAATTGCTCTTTAGCCATAGCTTTTTCGTTTATTTATTTTTAATGAATAATCTTGATTTTTTGTTTTTAGAGCTGTAACTGAGAGTTGAACTCAGGACCTCTTCCTTACCAAGGAAGTGCTCTACCACTGAGCTATTACAGCAACATCAGAGCGGAAAACGGGGCTCAAACCCGCGACCCCCAGCTTGGAAGGCTAGTGCTCTATCAACTGAGCTATTTCCGCAAACTCCCTTAGTTTAAAGGAGTGGGTGGTGATGGATTCGAACCACCGAAGTCGAAAGACAGCAGATTTACAGTCTGCCCCATTTGGCCACTCTGGTAACCACCCTTTTCAAAATTTGTTTTCTGTTTCGCCTCTCAGTAGATTGACCTCTGTCTATCCTTGAGTCTCTCTTGAGCCTCTTGTCGGATTCGAACCAACGACCCCGAGATTACAAATCACGTGCTCTGGCCAACTGAGCTAAAGAGGCGTTCCTTTGCAACCGCTCTCTTACGTGAGATTTACGGTCTGCTGGAAAACGGTTGCAAAGGTAGGCATTATTTTTTAATTACCAAAACTTTTCAAGGTTTTTTTTAGTAATTCCTTAATTTTTCCTTGAATTTCTGCAGTTGAACCCTCATTGAGTCCACTCCGAGATCCAAACTTTCCTCAAATGAGTCACTCACCTTTTCCACAAAAAGTGTGTTTCCGGGAACCGTGACCGTGAGGCTGACCTCCTTGTTTTGAGCCGTTGCGGGTTTTACAACTTTCAATTGCACCTCTACTTTCTGAATATCTTCGTAAGACTTTTCTAACTTGGCGACTTTCTTTTCGATGAACGCCTGTAATTTCTCGGTAGCGTCAAAGTGAATTGACTGAATCTTAATTTCCATAGTTGCCTCCTGTTTTTTAAAGGTTATGCCCTCGGATGGGCGTTTTTATAAACTCTCTTGAGCTGCTCGAACGTGGTATGTGTGTACACCTCAGTCGTCTTGACACTTTCGTGTCCCAGCAGCTTTCTCACACTTTCCAATCCAGCGCCGTTGTTCAGCATTGCTGTCGCGAACGTATGCCGGAGAACATGCGGCGTGCGTTTTTTCAGCGTTGAAACCCTTGAGACGTTCTTTTTAACCTCATAGCGGACCTGTGAGCCGTTCATCCTTCGGCCCTTTTCCGTCACGAACAGCGCTCCGCCTTCTATTTCGGGCAGTCCGTTGCGCACCTCTATATAATGTTGCAGCTCTGCCGCCAGCTCCTCACCGAAAGGTATCAGGCGCTGCTTGTCCCCTTTTCCCGTCACTCGTATCTGACGTGCCGGGAGGTCAAGGGATGCGATGTCGAGCCCTACGAGTTCCGAAAGGCGGAGTCCCGTCTCATAGAACATTATTATTATAGTACGCGCGCGAACATCCTTGAAACTGTCGCTCCACATCCCGTCACCATCGATGAGTTCGTCCATTTCGCGTTCCTTCAGGAACTGCGGCAACGGACGGGCCTTCTTTGGCCCTCTCACCATACGTGAGGGATCACGCCCAACGAGTTTGCGGACAAGAGCAAAACGAAAAAAGGAACGCAAGGCACTCAACCTTCTGTTGATTGATGTAGCGATGTTTCCTTTGTCCATCATACTCTCCATCCAACCGCGGATAACATCGGCGTCCACCGACTGCCAGGAGAGATGACCATCCAGATTTTTGAAGTACGTCTCGAAGGCCCGGAGGTCTTCACCGTAACTCTGCACCGTGAGTGGCGACTTGTTCCGCTCGTAGCGCAGGTAGTCCAAAAATTGTCCAATCATCATAAAACGTCGCGCTTAAGGTTTCGGCAACGAATTTACGGAAATTAATTCAAACTACCAAATTTTCCGAGGGATTTTTTATTCCTCGGTAGCTCTCATCTTCTGTACGTAAACGGCGTGTTCCATCTTCAGCCTCTTCAGTACAGACGGTTTGTCGAACTGCTGACGTGCGCGGAGTTCCTTTACAACGCCTGTCTTTTCAAACTTTCTCTTAAACTTCTTGAGGGCCTTCTCGATGTTCTCGCCTTCTTTTACCGGTACAATAATCATTTGTTTTTGGTTTTAAATTTTTAAAATTAGACTTATGCCTCGGGCACGGGGCCACGAAATGCGGGTGCAAAATTACAACATATTTACGTATCTTCCAAATATTCAGGCGATTTTCTTTTACTTCTTAGATTATTAAAGAGTCATAAAGAGTCAATATCAGACATCTACACTGCAACAGAGTTGTATTCCAATTATTCTAAAGCCAAATTGAACCTGCGAAGAAATCAACTTATATGCGGGCATGACTGAATTGGTTTTTCAGCTCTAAAGTTCACCATTCACCGCCTACAGTCAGTTTCTTTATATTATCAATGAACACATTCATTAGGATTTTGAATGTTACTCTTATTACGGTTCAGCAGCCATTGAAGGATTATCATTATCAACTATTTCATACCGCCTTCCCACTGAGACTCTCGGATTCAGTACTTCAGTCTTAAATTCCTCAAGAAACATTTCTTTGTTCTCGTCGATAAGTTTTCGGACCTTAACGTCCTCTGTCTGACGGAGGAATTTGCGGATAAGTTTATTGTATTCTTTTTCAACTTGTTCACGGGTGAAGTTCTCACTTCTTAACATTGCCATAAATTTGGTTTCTGATTCAAGGAAAGCAAAAAATGTCTCAGTTTGGGAGTGCCAGAACTGAATCACCTGCTCACGTTCCTGCTCATCGGCGTTCATTCTTGCAAGAGCATCGAAGATGCCGGCAAGCCCCTGATTCCGACCCGGTTTCCCGGAACGTGGCGATGTCCTGTCCTCCGATTCTTCCCCACCAGGTTCGCAAAGTTCCTCGACCTCTATTTCCTCACCAACAAGAAGACCGAGATCTCCGTCAAATGTAGTGCTGATGGAGCCAAGGGCTTGTTTCTTCTCGAATAATGAGTTGTAAATGTTAACATAACGCTGCCAGAAGTCAATAAAAACAGCATCAGAATATTTTGAATCAAGTTCAATGACTCCCTGCAATAGTATCATTCGGGAGTTGTAGCGACCGATGGCCTTTCGCAATGCCTTCGCAGCATCATCAGCAAGAGCCTGATCTATTTTTTCGCCACGCGCTTCCACCTCCTGAACATAAGCGGCATGAGCCTCTACCATGTTCTTAATCCACGTCCGGATGTCGGCGTCCATTTCGAGACAAAGAGCAGAGCTTGCCTCTTTGGTTCCTAAGGTCGAACGGTAACGGTCAAACCATTTGACATATATTGGCTGCGCTATAAGACAACTGTAGATTTCATCCACGACAGCCTTTTCCCTTATGGGGTCGAAGTCCGTAACGACCATACCGCAGAATTTTGAAAAGGCCTCGCGAATATTCTTTTCATTGACGTTGCCGAAGGAAAAGTCAATAATATGGCATTCTTCCTTGTATTTGGCAGTACGGTTAACGCGTGAAATTGTCTGAATTGCGTTGATGTCACGGATTTCTTTGTCGAGGAAAAGTGTGTGCAGCTTAGGTTCGTCAAAGCCTGTCTGTAATTTGTCAACGACAATGATAAGACCATTCTTGGCGGTTTTGAAGTTGTCAATAACCTTATCCTCAGGCACGCCGTCGTTCATTGACGCGCACTTTTCATATTTTTGACTGTCGGAATACACGATTGCAACCGGGGCATCGGCATATTTGGCAAAAGTGCCCGAGGCTGTCTTCTCTGCCATAAAACGGCGAATGATTTTACAATATTCTATTGCAATAGGTATAGAAGTAACAGCAAGCATAGCCTTGCCCTGACCGCGGATTTTTCCGTAGACCTGCGATAGAAGGCGGTTGACAATGAACCTTGCAATAGTCTCTCGGCGTTCAGCATTCTCGTAGATTTGCATCTTGGCAAAAGCAATCTTATCATCCTTGCCGGAATTGATTGCAGCGGTTACGAGTTGCCGCAAACCGTCGGGAAGTTCGAAGTACATCTTGGCCGGAACGGGAATGATGTGCTTCGTCGGATCAAGGATATAGCCGTCGGCTATGGCCTCTTTCATGGTGTATGTATCAAACGGTTTCCATAACTGATTGAAGTTGCTGCCCCGATGGAACTCACCAAAACGGGCGAGCACGCGTTCGCTCGGAGTGGCTGTAAAACCGACAATAAGGTTTTTCTTCGTGGAGCCGTGAGTAATGAAACCACCGTCTTCGTCGAAGATGTCCTGCAGTTCATCAAAGGCCGAAAACATTTCCTGATGGACATCGTCTGTATTGGAGCGGTGAACCTCGTCGATAAGGAACGCCACGCGCTTGTCGGTGAAATTTTTTCCGGCTTTCTGTATGGCGTTTTTAAGTTCCCAGAACTTCTGAATGTTCACAACGATGATGCGGCGTTTGTCGCTGAGAGCCGCCACGAATGTATCTTGGTCTGTTGCCTCCACGAACATCGCCTTGTCGATGTTCATGTTGAGCAACATCGAGTCGAGCTGGTCGCGGAGTTGCAGACGGTCAACGACAAGAAGAATCTTGTCATAGACCCATTGACCATTATGTCGGAGGTCTTTGAGCTGCAACGCAGTCCAGCCTATTATGTTACTTTTACCGAAACCTGCTGCATACTGGAGCAGAAGCGAATAAACATATTTGTTGTTGCAGTAGTTCTCGCGTTCGGAGACAACCCTGTCTATCAATTCCTGTGGAGCATCAAGTGCTGTGAGTTCGGTGCGTAGCTTGTCGATGAAATAGCTTGGTTCACCTTCATGATTGAGAAATTCCTGCACCCGGTCTACGATTCGGTCGCAGCCGAATTTTTGCTTGGGACGAGGACATATCAGCCGGCCTGTTTTGTCCTTGTATTCTTTCTTCTGAGCTTTTTTGCCGGTCTCCCTGACCGTAACGGTCTTGTAGGTGTACGCCATAAAGTTATAATAGAGAATTTCTTTCTCTATCATCTTCTTAGAATAAACAGAACGCATGGCCTCCTCAAAGCGCACTCGCGGGTCGGTCTCCGTATCGGCAACGGTGGGCAACGGCTTAAACACATCCTCGATTATCGGACGGAAGGACGATATGGAGATTGTACACTCCTGAAAACCGCGCTTGGCATCGTCAAAGAACTGACCGAGATTTCGTAAAACGAAAGAATTGTTAATGTCCGTTGTAACAAGATGTATTGACTTCTCGAACGGTCGGAGCATACGCCGGCGAAGTGTCTGCGACACATCGTTGCCGTTTGCAATCTTTGTATACTCCCAGACGGCTTCAATATAATCGGTTGTTACTTTGTTGCGACCGTTGGAACGTGCCGTCTGATTGGTGAAATTGCTTTTCAACTCAGCATATCCGAAGAAAATGCCGTTGATGAAAAAAGAGAGGTCTGGCCGGAACGCAAAGACCTTTTTCCCCTCGTGGGGAAAGGAATAAGTCATTTCTTCGACTGCAGAGAAGATGTTCTTCTTGAAATCTTCATCGCCTCGCAGCTCGGTACCGCTAACATAAATAAGTTGGAGTGTTTCGCCTCCAAATGTAATTGAGCGGTTTTTATTGAGGAAAATGGCGACATTGGCACTCGCCTCAATTTTCATGCGGATATCGTCCATAACGGCACGGAGCAATTTCTGCTCGTCGCCGTTATAATCACTTTTGCGAAGGAGACTCTGCCACTGTTTGCGAGAGTTCTCTTTCAGAAACTCCAGCAAATCGGCAGGAATGAAAAGGTCAGGCGACACTGCGTTGTTCTTCACCTCGCGATAGCCGAGTCCATTTTGACGGCGGCAGAAAAAGTCCATTACATATTCACCTTGCAGTTCGAGTTCGGTCATGACATTGCTTGTTTAATACTGTTATTTTCTCTGCAAATAAAAACTAATAGATTATCATTCGGTTGGCTTAGAGGACGGATAAAGTTGAGAATAAAGATTCTCGTTGATAATCCATTTTCCTCCATAACGTCCACCCCTCCTACGGATAATACCTTTTTGCTTCAGCATTTTCACTCTTTCATAGACTGATGAGTATCCAATACGTAGTATCTCCATAAAATCGTTATATGTGGAATTAGGATTCTCCCGAATCATGTTACATATTATATCTATCTGAACCTTTATTTGCTTTCCTTTATTCGCCTCTTTATTTGGTTCTTTATTTGGTTCTTTATTCGCCTCTTTATTTGCTTCTTTATTTGGTTCTTTATTCGGTTCTTTATTCGCCTCTTTATTTGGTTCTTTATTCGCAATATTCTCTACCACGAGGAAAGCGGTAGCAAGGTGCAGGCTGAAATCGGCCTCTCCGTTGCCGTTGGCACTGAGTTCTTCCTGAACAGCCTGAACACCTCGGCTGTAACGGTTAACGAATCCGAGAACCTTCATACCCTCAGCCACAACACCATTGCGGTAATCATTAACGAAGGGGAAGTTTTCAGGAGTAGCCTTTCCATATAGGCCACCGGGGTTCATTATCTCAATACGGTCGTCATATTGATAGAATTGAACCGGTCCGTTGCCTTCATAGTCTCTGTGACAGATGGCATTCATCAAAAGCTCACGGGTTGCCCAGTGCGGATAATCCACAACAATTTCTTCGCGCAAGGCCGACACCGGCACAGGACGGCGATTCGTAATTGTAGCATCTACAAACGTATCAAGCTGAGAGAGAATCTTCATGAGATTGCCGGCAAACTTATATTCACTTTTGATTTCTCCGGCGCGGTTGGTACCACCGAAACGTACATATTGAACATAACTGCCGGGCAGGAATTGCTCGGGGCGCTTACCGAACATTATGATTCCAGCAAAAGTCGGACAATTATACCGTACGTTGAAATAGCCAAGTGCCTGCATTTGCTGTTCGACCGTTCGGGTGTCGGTCCTCAGGACATCATCAGGAAATGCTTTCGGCAGGTATATCTGACGGAACGCTGCCACATCAAGATCATTGATGGTTGCATCGAAACAAGGAAGAGCATCAAAGGTCAGCATCCGGCTTGTGCGCTTTTCGAACAGTAACTTTTCATCTGCCTCACTCGCAATGCATTTTCGTGGTCCGGTACGTACCCATATACGTCCCTCATAACGCACAGGCGTGAATTGGCATGGCTGTACCGTTACGACAGCAACTTCTCCTTCCGAAAGCGAAACTTTTTCAACGGTCAAACTAACCTGTGGCTGGAGTTTACCATCAGTCTTTATACCTCCAAGATTCTGGAGCAGTTGGTCGGTGATTTTGACCGAATCGTTTACTTTTCCGGTTTTATCGTCAGCACCAATAATCAGATATCCTGGAAGATTATGGTTTGGCAAATCGTTGGCAAAAGCACAAATAGCCTGACCGAATTTATCTGTATTTGTCGTTGAAATCGTCCGTTCTATGCGGTCGCTTTCAATATCTGAAAGCAATGTCTTTACTTCGTCTTGGTTCAACATGGCTTAATGGTTATTTATGGCGCGTTTGCCGGTTACTACTTCATTTATCAGCGAGCATTTCAGTTCTTTCAGACGTTCAATCTTAATGTATATCTTTTCGACGATGGCATCAATCTTGCCGCACTTTTCATCGAGATAGTCAACGATTTGCAACTGCTCTTCTTTGGGTGGGATGGGAACGTGTATGTTTGCAAAATTTTGAGCCTTTACTACTTTGCGTAAGCCTGTATAATAAGGTTTCAAGGCTTTCCGTTGATCAATCACAAAGTAAAAATAGTATATCCATTTTGAAATAACAATATCGGTTACTACATCAAAAACATCATAAGCTCCTGTAATCATTCCTTTGTGGGTAGAAATGCCTATGGTTCGCGGAGTCTCATCCATATCGAATAAGCAGAATATCAAGTTGTTCGGATAGACCTTCTTATAATTATTAAATTCTATTGGAAATTTTCCGCCAGCATCCATATCCCGAATTATAACACCATTCAATGTAAGAGAGAGAAGTTGATATGATGTATCATCTCCGATATTTTCTTTACGTTCAACAAGCAGTTTTTTATTTCTCTCAATTCGCCAATGAACAGGAATATCGCCAATCCAATCGTTACCCGAAGATTTCAAAGGAACATCGGGATTGAGTCCACGCGTAACTGCGCGGTTTATGATGGAGCGGCGCAGACGTTTATAGGCATCGGCCTTGCGTTCCAACAACTCAATCTGCAACCCAATCTTTTCGCATTTCCTATCCAAATAAGCGGTAATCATATATTGGTCCTTTGGCGACGGCAGAGCGAACTCAAATGTATTAACAGCTCGTGGGCTTATTCTTTTTAGACCACCTACGCCACACATAGAGGCACAGCCATTATCTATGAAAGGTTTAGAACAAACAAGATAAAAAACATATCTTGGAGAAACGTTTTCTTTAAGCCGAAGAACGTTAATCTCGGAAGAGCCAAATCCAACACCATTGAGCAAGTTTTGAGCAATCGCAGTATTTAGGTTCTCAAAACATGGGGTAACCTTAGCAAATAACACGTCATTGTTTCCGAAATAAGTGTATTTGCCTTTAGCTTGCGAAAATGGTATAGTATATGTTCTGAGATTATCATATCTCAAACATTCCATTGGAGAGAATGACACAATCTCATTTTTCAGATCTTCTCCAGAATAAACGGGATTCAGTACGGCAATATCTTTAATCCTCATACTCCCAATTCTTTTTCGAGGTTAGCAAGGTCGCGGTCTATATCCGCTATTTCGGCGAGGATGTTTTCTACCGGTTCAACGGTTTCGGGAACGTAGAACTCCTTGTTGAAGTTTACCTCAACGCCCACGGTGTTGTCGAGCTTCTTGAAGGGCTTGGTAATGTAACGGGCAAGGAAAGCGTCGATGTCCGATTCGTTGTTGGAAGGGTTATACGGAACAATTTCGTAGTCGTTATATTTCCCCTTGGGATGTTCAGGGTCTGTAAGCTGTATTTTCTGCTTATTGAAGTAGAAATGCCATTTATCATATACCTTGGATATTTCGCTATCACGGAATTCGACGAGTGCGCTGACTATGGCAGCCCGGTGATTCTCGTTCATCTCCTTACGCTTGGAGCCCTTGTTCTTTTTCAATGGTTGCCACAGCTCGGAGGCGTTGATGAGTACAACTTTGTCGTGGCGGTCTTCGGGTTTGTTCTTATTGAGAATCCACAGATATGTAACGATACCGGTGTTGAAGAACTCGTCGGAAGGCATCTGAATGATTGATTCGACCCAATCGTTGTCAAAAAGATATTTGCGGATATTGCTCTCACCGCTTCCGGCATCGCCGCTGAAAAGCGAGCTGCCATTATTAACCTCGACGACGATACCGCGGTCGTCGTGAAGATGGTTAACGTTATGTTGCAGGAAAAGAAGCTGACCATCGCTTACCGACGGTAGGAACGCGAACTGGCCGGTCTGGTCGGCGCGGATTTCTTTATCAAACCCTTTCCAAGGTATGCCGTATGGAGGATTGGCAACAACTACATCGAATTCTATTCCATTGAATTTACCTTGCGTCAGAGTGTTTCCATACTCGATTTTTGCTTCATCACGAAATAGAGACTCTATGCATGCGAGAGCATAAAGGGCATCGTTAAAATCCTGACCTCTTGTGGCTATGAGAGGCAATCCGGCGGCATTTAACCGGTCAGCCACTCCAAAAAGAAGATTTGCTCCTCCGCACGTTGGGTCGTAGAGCCAGAGATAATCTTGTCGAGGATGTCCTGCAGTCTTTGCGGCGACTATCTCGGCTATAAGCGAGATAATATCTTCGGGTGTGTACTGCTCTCCGGCGGTTTCGGCAGAAATATCGGCCCATTTGCGCTTGATGTGTTCTTCAAGCGTGGTGATTTCAGAATTGTTGTACGGCGAAAGGTCTATCTGCGCCCACTTGGTGATGTACTGCATAAGAATACCCTTCTTGCGAAGTTCGGCAATCATACCGTCAAGATTAAGGTATTTACTGTCATCGGTACCACGTTCAATGCCAAGCAGTTCTTTGAGCGTAGCGTCAAAACCGGCAAGATATTCAGAGAAATCCTGTTCAAAGGTCTTGTCGTTGTTGCAGATGTCAGAGAGCGTCTTACCGTGACGCACGATGTAATCGTTATAGCCGCAATCGCGGTCGCGGAAAGCCTCAATAAAATCCTCTATTTTGTCGGCGGGGCTTATCCCCTCGGTTTCTTCAATATCGCGCATTTCGTTACACATACGCCCTTCAAGCATGATGAGTGCGAAGAAGGGCATCATGTAGTCAGGAAATTTGCTCTGCTTGATTCCGGAAGAAATCAACAGGTCTGCACACGACCAGATGTCAGATTCGTATGATAAAATATCTTTCATTCTAATTGCATGTTACTGCCATTGATGATTTGGCGGGGGCAACATTCAAAAGTCCTGCATTTTTTTAGATTACAAAACTTTGATGCCTGATGCAAAGTTACAAATAAAGTCTGAAAACTATTCCATTCATAAAAAAGATTTTGTATCAACGTAAGAAACGTAAGAGAAGCAAAATACAATAGAAATATGTTGGAAGCATACGCTTTTACGGGCAAAATCACATTCCTGTATGGTTCAGGCACAAAACAGGGGCGTCATTTGAGGGTGTTGCAGGACCATGAAAGCAGGGGCATGTCTACTCAATTTGACGTAACAACGTTGACATTCAATAAACATCGTAAAGCGGTGTATCTACATGCCGGTTGATTATATGGTCTGCAACACCCTCCACACAGGAATCTGATTTTGACACATCCTCTTCAAATCCATCAAGAAAATTCGGCCGGAAAGTGAAAGGCTGGGGGGCGGGATGCGAAAAGGCGCTTCGTTCACGCCGTGAGGTCGTCTATCTGACTGATAATCTCACGGTATTTGCGCTGTATCTTGGCATGGGTCATATATCCGCAGAATCCGCCTATCGCGCCGCCGATGACACCGCCGATCAGTCCGGCGGGAGCGAAGCCATAGAGTCCGTAGCCCTCAAGGAAGAACCAGATGAGCCACAGGATGACCGTCGGGATGCCGAACTTCAGCCAGTCGGCGTCCATCTTCCGTGCACGGGCTATCCCCTGCCCTGCCCCGACGAGGTCTGCCTCCATGAGAAAGTCGCGGTTGAGGGCTCTCATATTATAATAGGTATAGCCGGCGGCCGTGAGCATGAAGAGGCATGTGGCGACGGCAAACGCCAGCGAAAGGCCGATGTGACGGAAGACAATGAGGGTGTAGGGCACCATCAGCAGTGACGCGACGATGCAGATGATGTAGCGGCGGCGTATCCACGACGTGTTTCCGCTGACCGCCCGCCGGAGAATCCGGTCGTTGATGATGGTCTGGTGTTCCAGCTGTCTTTTCAGCGCGTCCATCTGGGAGCGCATGACTTCGAGTTCATTCAGATTTTCCATATTGTTGCAGTTTTGTTTATTGGTCAGACATCCGTTTCAGCTGTTCCTTGATTCTGTACAGCCGGACAGAGACGTTCTTTGCCGTTATACCGACGACGGCCCCTATCTCCTCATAGCTCATGTTCTCCAGCCATAGCAGCACGATGGCACGGTCGAACGGCCGCAGCTTCATGATACGGTCGTGGAGCAGCGCCACCTGTCCGCTGTCGTCATCGCCGCCGCCGAACAGGTCGACGTCCACCGAGAGCGGTATCGCCGCCCGCCGGTGTTTCTTCCTCTCTGCCGATATACATGTGTTGAGGGCCACGCGGTATATCCACGTCCGGACGTCGCTGCGCCGCTCGAAGCCCCCGAAGCCGCGCCAGACGTTCACCAGCACATCCTGGAAGAGGTCGGCCACTTCGTCCGCATCCTTTGAGAACATGTAGCATACGGTATATATCGTGCTTCTGTGTTCCTTCACCACCTGGGCGAATCTTTCTTCTGTTCTGTCCATTTTGTCTCTATCCGATTGTTAGTAACTGCACGTTAGACGACGGCCGGGCATAAAAAACTACACGTGAAGCAAATTATTTTCAGTCAATCAGGTCAATAACGTAAACATAAAAGCGCGAAGTCTTTATTCAAAGCCGGTATTCGTGTCGTTCTTGAATATATAGAAGACACGGAGACACAGAGTTATTTTATCCTCTCCGTGTCTCCGTTTTCCAAATATAAATCCGCTACAACATCGAAGCGGGCAAAAACGAGATTACACACCTACCGCAGCAGTCAGCCAATGGCTCATACGTTCTCTCGTCATCGCTAAAAAATCATTATGCTCCGAAATCCTCCTCGCTCTCTTCCTTCTTCACCGTCTTGCGGATGGCGCGCTTGCGCGTCTTCTTCTCCTCCTGAGCGGCAGGCTTTTCGGTCTTCACACCGGCCAGTTCGGGGTCGATGAGGATGCGGCCGCAATACTCGCAGACGATAATTTTCTTGTGCATGCGGATGTCGAGCTGGCGCTGTGGCGGAATCTTGTTGAAGCATCCGCCGCAGGCGTCACGCTGAACGTAGACGACACCGAGGCCGTTGCGGGCGTTCTTGCGTATGCGCTTGAACGACATGAGAAGACGCGGCTCTATCTTCACTTCCAGCTCCTTGACCTTCTGCTTGAGTATCTCCTCCTCGGCGCGGGTCTCCTCCATGATTTCGTCCAGCTCGCTCTTCTTCAGCTCCAAGTCGTTGCGGCGGTCGGCAAGAGTCTCCTCGCTCATGCCGAGCTCGTTCTCCTTCTCGCTGATGCGCACGAGAGCCTCCTTGATTTTCTTGTTGCAAAGCTCGATTTCCAGCGTCTGGAACTCGATTTCCTTGCTCAGCGTGTCATACTCGCGGTTGTTCTTGACGTCGTTCAGCTGCGACTTGTAGCGCTCCACGCTGGCCTGAGCCTCAGCAATCTCGGCCTTCTTCTGGCTCACGGCCTGACGGAATTCCTCGATGTCCCGCTGTATCTTCTCGATGCGGATGGACAGACCGGCGATGTCGTCCTCAAGGTCCTGCACCTCAAGAGGCAGCTCGCCGCGCAGCGCCTTCTTCTCGTCGATGGCCGACAGGGCTGTCTGCAACTGATAGAGGGTTCTCAGTTTCTCTTCAACTGACAAGTCTGTAATTTCTTTCTTTGCCATGTTCTTTATGATTTTTTGGTTTGTTGTTCTTTCTTCAATACCGTCGTCGCCGCCCGTCAGAGATAATATATCGGGTTGGTGCATGTCTCGGCAATATGCAGCGGCAGCCCCGGACAGGCTTCTTCAATCACCTCACGGAACACCTCGGACGTATATTGCTCGCTCTGATAGTGGCCGATGACGCATATCTGCAGCTGCTGTTCGCGTCCGAAATAGACGTGATAGTGCATCTCGCCAGTTATGAAGGCGTCGGCCCCTGCCCTGACGGCGTCATCGAGCAGGAAGTCTCCCGCTCCGCCGCAGATGGCGACACGGCGTATCTTGCGGCGCAAAAGCTCGTTGCACATGGCACACTCCACGCCAAACACACGCTTGACCATCAGCACGAAGTCGTCAGCGGCCATCTCCTCCGGCAGTTCGCCGACCACTCCGCTGCCCGCCTCAACGCCGTCGACGGTCTTCGGCGCCATGAAACGCACGTCCGTGAGCCCCATCTTCTCAGCAATCTTATAGTTGACACCGCCGCGGGCATTGTCCATATTGGTGTGCATCGACACCACGGTGATGCCGTTCTTGATGGCCTTCATGACCGTCCGCTGTACATAGTCGCCGTCGCCGATGGTCTTCAGCCCACGGAACAGCAACGGATGGTGGGACACAACGAGATTGAGGCCCTTCGCAACAGCCTCGTCGATGATACGTTCGTTCACGTCAAGGCACAATAAAGCCCCTGAAACCTCCGCCTCTGTCAGTCCAACCTGCAGGCCGGCATTGTCCCATCCTTCCTGCAAGGGCAGAGGCGCGAATCGTTCAAGGGCGCTCAACACTTCCTTAATCTTCACGCTTTTCAGCTTTTATATGTATTCTTTGAAAGTGCAAAATTACAACTTTTCAGGCATAGCACGATGGCGAAACACATGATTTTAAGTCTTTTTAAGCATAAAGCGGCTCATCCTCTCCCCTTCCCTGCCTTCTCCATCTGCCGCAGGACATTCCTCCGGCACGACCTCAGCCCAGCCGATCCGGCCGCCGCCGCGTCAATCATTGCGATTGACATGCGCAGCTCTTCGAGCAGTTCGGGATAGTGGCAGCACATCCTGTACGCCAGTTTCATCGACAGCGAGCGTATCGAGACAGGCTCGTCGTCGGACAGCATGCGGCCGAGGCAGACGTCGAGGAAGTCTGTGCGTATGTCGGCGGCGGCAAACGTCTGATGTTCAAGCAGCGTCAGGACAAGACGGCGGCACGTCACGTCCGGTGCCGCAATAGCCATGTCCACCAGCTCCTCCTGCCTCGCCTGAAGCCAGCGGCGCTCCGGCGCCCTGAAACGGGAAAACACCCAAAGGGCGTTCGACGCCACACGACGGTCTCCGTCGCCGGCGAGGCTGAAAAGAGCGGTCTTCATCCCATTGCCTCCATCGCCCTCGGCCATGCGGCACAGTTCGCCGATGTCCGCGGCATGAAGCCGTCCGGCCAGCCGCATCCGCAGTTCGTTAAATGCTATCATACCCTTATTACATTACATTCATATATTCACCGGCAACAAGTAGAGTTTGCTTAAATACACCGTTTAGTTCGCTTAAAATTTAGTTTGGTAAACACCAAATAATCAACGATATATATTATTCATCGTTTAAATTCGCTTAAAGTTCACTTAACATAAGATCCACTTCTTCTTCGGCCCTATACGTATTTTGCCTTTCATACGTAATTTGGTAAGTATATTGCCGACCTTGCTCCTCTTTTGCTTTTCGGTAAGAACATCTGATAGTTTGTCCACTATCAGCAATTCTATATCATGCCGTGATGCTTGCTTGAACTTTTTCAGATATTTAATAATCATATCCATAAAGTAATCATCGTCAAAACTGCGGTTCTTTACATAAATGGTTTTTAATCCGACCTGCCGGCTCGTTCCCGCTATTTTAGCCGAAAGATATACATTCGGTCTACGTCCCTCTATGTACCCTTTCTTCCTGAATATATCAATCGTTTCGTCGGTCAGTGGCAAATGTTTCTGCACTCTGTCAAGCAGTATTATTTCAGAAAGAGAGAGCTGAGGATTGTTGACCAAGATTTTTGCAAAGTTCTCATCAAGCACATTCCCCATGATTTTGCAGACAACCTTGCCTTCTCCAATTTCATATTCAGGCAAAGGGAAAAAGCGCTTTCTCTGTTGCTGATATAATTTCCTTATTCCACCACCTTCTGTATCCGCCATTTTTACATTCCGCATAGCTTCGACCAGAAACGGATTGCGGTATTCAGACTCAGGGAAATCATGTTCTACCACTTCCTCCACTGACGAGGGAAGGAACTGACCATAATTTCTAAACATCAACGACTCATCCTCATGCTCTATCACCTCTATCCGCGTTTTCTTGCCATAGTCCTGATGCGCTATACAATTACACAATGGCTCACGCAGCGTGAATACATCATAACGAAGCATTGTTTCAGGAAACATGCTGCCACTGACAGTGAAAGTATAATTGGCATTTCTGACAAGATGACAGAACTCCTCTACAGCCAAGAGCATCGGGACAGACAATATCCTGAAGTCCTTGTTTTCGTCGCTTCCGTCTTTCAGTTGCCAGCGAATCTGACAAACAGCAGGTGAGATAAAATGACCCGACTCTTCTCTTCCGACAAGTATTATGGCTGTATTGGTGATTTTTCCCTGACGCGTGATATGTGCTTTATTCAAGAATGTCAGATCATCCCATGAATCAATCTCCTTGATGCGATCCGGATGCAGCTCCTTATATTTATCACGCGCCACACGTATCGCTACAGGATCCAAATCCTGTAATGTCGCATCCGGAATTACTTCGGCCGACCAATCATTGCCAGCTATCGGTTCACTTAGTATAGCATCCATGCGCTCCGGAGTCATCGGAATCAAAGAGTCCTTTATACGTTGCCAGGCTTTCTTGTAGGCATATACCGGCCGACGGGGGCGATGTTTTGGAATGTGGATTACCCATACCGTCTTTTTAAGTTCTTCCGTTACAAACTCCTCGATATTCAATCCTTCACTTGAAAGGTTGGTACAATGCTCCGTCAGTTTGAATGTTGCAGATTCTTTTGTCGCTGGTTGTCCATTGAAAGAAAGTTTCGAATAATCCGTACCAACAATATTTATTGTCCGGTCTTCCACACCAATTACAAGATGTCCGCCATTCATATTACTTATTGCACAGACATAAGAGACCACGTCACTTCCTTCATTGCCCGAAAACATATTTTTCAGGTTCCTGAATTCCTTCCACTCACACTTCTCGTCTTCCCTTGGATAGTTTAGAAGCAGATATTCCTGCAGTTCTTTTTCTTTCATAATCTGAAGTATCAAAGTTAAACTTCAAGCCTACCGTCTTTCAGTCGAAAAAGCAAAAGAATCACGTCAACGGACAAGGAATACGGATTTACATTGAAGTATTTATGAATACAAATATACAAATAAACCCGGACTATTTATCATCTTATTACTTAAAAAGCGCAAAAAGCACTGATAAATCTTCACATTTCCACAGCACGTAATATCCGTCACATCGACGATATTGCGTCATCATCACTCCAGTCCCCAGTCGCTGAGCTCCGTCCGGCTCTCCACCCGCTCCTCCACGTCGTCGGGCAGGGCCGGGAAGAAGTCGAGGCCGGTGATGCGCTCCACCTCGTCGACGGTGTTGACGTAGGACGATTTGGGGCGGTTGCCCGACACATTCTTATATATAAAGCCAATGGCCTTGGGCTCGCCTTCCATGCAGAGCACGACCTTGAAGAAGGCTTCGGGCACGACAACCTTGTTACGGCCTATCTTCTTGTGGCTGCCACGATAGAAGACAGGGCCGCTGACGATATAGAGACTGCCGAACTCCTTGGCCCAGCGGCGGCACTGCTGCTCGATTTCGTTCCAGTCGCCGGCGTTCAGACCGTGAACCTGGGGACAGGCGTTGGTGAAGAGAAACGACTCCAGCTGAGCCTCTTCGCTCCACTTGCAGTCAGCCGAGGGACACATGTGGCCACGGTCGTAGCCCGAGTTATAGTAGTCGGCGTCCGTGGCGCGCGGCTCGGCCACGTCCTCGTCCTCACGGAATTTTATCCCCT
>ULPR01020190.1_pt1 | contig 43055 bp, 39 predicted proteins | sample 1953681 | NCBI WGS metagenome assembly ULPR01 (sample SAMEA4835634, study PRJEB28245) | human gut metagenome | biome: gut microbiome; material: fecal sample | place: Denmark | collected 2008 | reverse complement strand
TGCGCACTGACGTCACCTTGACCGGCTTCCACTCCGTTGTTCCCACCTGCGCGTTCTTCGGGAAGTCGAGCACCACAGGTCCGGGACGTCCCGAACGGGCTATGTAGAACGCCTGACTGACAGCCCACGCAATGTCCTCGGGGCGTCTTATCTGATAGCTCCATTTGGATATAGGCTGCGCTATGCCCACGAGGTCGACCTCCTGAAAGGCGTCCGTGCCGAGCGCGCTTACGCCCACCTGTCCTGCTATGACCACTATGGGAGTGGAGTCCATCATGGCGTCAGCCACTCCGGTGAGAGTGTTCGTGGCGCCGGGACCGCTCGTGACCAGACACACGCCCACCTCACCGCTCACACGGGCATATCCCTCCGCGGCATGGGCAGCCCCCTGCTCGTGGCGCACGAGCACATGGTTGAAGGCGTGTCTGTCGCCTACTGTATAATCGTAAAGAGCGTCGAAAACCGGCATTATGGCTCCGCCGGGATAGCCGAAGATGGTTTTCACCCCCTCGTTCTGCAGCGAGCGCATGAGCGCCTCCGCTCCTGTTATAATTTCCTTTGACATTTATATTCCTTTTTACTGAGCCGCGCGGCGTGTAATGGAAACGTCTTCCGTCCGCCAGCCCATTGTTTCTAATCTATCAATCTCACTCCTCCCTTGTCCGCCGAGCTTACGCTCCGTGCGTATGCCTTCAGCGCGCGGCTCACCTCGCGGGTGCGTCTCAATGGTCTCTGCGGGCGCGCCTGCAGCACGGCATCGGTGAGGCGCACGTTTATGGAGCGCGAAGGTATGTCGATGTCGATGATGTCGCCGTCCATAATCTTGCCTATGTTGCCTCCCGCCGCAGCCTCAGGAGATATGTGTCCGATGCTCAGTCCGCTCGTCCCTCCGGAGAACCTGCCGTCAGTGATGAGCGCGCATTCCTTGCCGAGATGCATGCTCTTGATGTATGACGTGGGATAGAGCATCTCCTGCATGCCCGGTCCGCCCTTCGGTCCCTCGTGTGTGATGACCACGCAGTCGCCCTTTCTCACCTTTCCGCCCAGTATGGCGTCGCACGCATCTTCCTGCGAGTCGAACACCCGCGCCGGACCGCTGAACTTCCACAGCGAAGGGTCCACGCCGGCAGTCTTCACCACACATCCGTCCTGCGCGACGTTGCCGAAGAGCACCGCAAGTCCCCCGTCCTTGGTGTAGGCGTGCTCCAGAGAGCGTATGCATCCTGAGACGCGGTCGGTGTCGAGCGTCTCCCACTCGCTGTCCTGACTGCCCATGACGGTGGAGAACCGCCTGCCGGGCGCGCTGCGGTAGATGCGCAGAGCCTCAGCATCGGCATCACCGCGAGTGATGTCATATTTCGCCATCGCTCCGGCGAGCGTCATTCCGTCGACGCGCCTCACCGAGGAGTCGACCAGTCCGCCCTTGTCCAGCTCGTTCATTATACCGAGTATGCCTCCCGCACGGTTGCACTCCTGCACGCTGTACTTCTGAGTGTTGGGCGCGAGCATGCAAAGGCAGGGCACCTTACGGCTGAGACGGTCGATGTCTTTCATGCTGAAGTCCACCCCAGCCTCGTTTGCCACGGCAAGCAGATGGAGCACTGTGTTGGTGCTTCCGCCCATTGCTATGTCGAGAGTCATGGCGTTGAGGAAAGCCGCACGTGTGGCGATGCTCCGCGGCAATACGCCCTCGTCGCCGTCCTCATAGTATGCCAGCGCGTTTCTCACGATGAGACGGGCAGCGTCGCGGAACAGTCTGACGCGGTTGGCATGCGTCGCGAGAACCGTGCCGTTGCCCGGCAGGGCGAGTCCTATCGCCTCCGTGAGCGAGTTCATGGAGTTGGCGGTGAACATGCCCGAGCAGCTTCCGCATCCCGGACAGGCACACTCCTCTATACGGCTCATCTCCTCGTCGCTCACCGAAGGGTCGGCACCCTTCACCATGGCAGTGATGAGGTCGGCGTTCTCACCGCGCCACCGTCCTGCCTCCATCGGTCCTCCGGAACAGAAGACGGTGGGAATGTTGAGCCTCATGGCAGCCATGAGCATGCCCGGTGTCACCTTGTCGCAGTTGGATATGCATATCATGGCGTCAGCCTTATGCGCGTTCACCATATACTCCACGGAGTCGGCGATGATGTCGCGCGACGGAAGCGAGTAGAGCATACCGTCGTGTCCCATGGCAATGCCGTCGTCGATGGCTATGGTGTTGAACTCGGCGGCATAGCAGCCCATGCTTTCTATCTCTTTCTTCACTATCTGTCCGATTTCGTGCAGATGCGTATGTCCCGGCACAAACTGTGTGAACGAGTTCACCACAGCTATCACGGGCTTTCCGAACTGCTCCCGCCTCATGCCGGCGGCTACCCACAGTGCCCTGGCTCCCGCCATGCGCCTGCCCTCTGTACATACTGAGCTCCTCAACTTGTGTTTCATATCTGTTCTCCCTTCCTGCCACATGCCGCGCTACACGGAAATCTCCGGCGCGACGGCACGGCTATAAAATAAAAATGACAGACACATCCGTGAGCCTCACCACTCCGGCATGCCGGACGGTATGCCGACTCACGGACGGTCCGGTTGCAAAGGTAGTCAGTTTTTGTGTAAAGAACAAACAAACCGTCATTATTTATTCTGCAAAATAATCAAATTAACAACAAAATGACGTAAAATATTACAATCAAGAAGAAAATAACGCACATTCGAAGGTTTTTTGTGCAATATACCGACCGGCTGAATAGCACACATGTGCCTCCTGCGGCGCTCCTCAGACAGCCCGTCGAAGGGCACGCACGTATATTGGCACGCCTTGCCCCGAACAGGTCATCATACCGCCAGAGCAACCGTTCTGAACTGACCGCCACCCCATCATTCCTCTTCCGCACCGCTGACGCAGCTTCAACCGTCAGCAAAAAGATGGCGGAAACGCATATTTATGCACTGTGCGGAAGTAAAATATTTTGACAACCGTTTTTCAAGAAACAGCTTACGGAAAACCGCCGTACACCGCTCCATACCCCCATAATGACGTTACGGACACCCCGAAAAACACTGCCGGAGCAACAGCGGAGCACGTTCGGAAAGCCCGAACATGCCTTACGGCACCCCAGGAAAGCCCGTCCGGCACCATGACAAAGACCGTATCGCACCGCCAAACAGCCTCTTCCGCAAGTCAATAAAGCCCGTTCGGTGACACGGAAAAGGCGCGACAATCTGACCATACCACGTAAACGGCTGTATATCAAAGCATTGCGAAAACCGCTTAAAACCCGCGTATTTCCGGCAGGAAATGCTTTTGAACGAAAACACACGATTCTCGCGAGGTTGACAACATATAAATATGCATACACATGACAATATCCGCATATTTATGCAAAAGCGGTGATTTGCCGTCAGCAGTATCACATGCCGGTGACAGACATACGGGTTTTGTCTTTAAACCTCAATCGGTCAATAGAACGCTGAATATACATCCAAGGTTTATCGTCAGCCCTTCATCCTTCTTCCGCACTGCTGCCGCCATCCTGTCTTTCGCTTTTTCACAGTGTAACCCGCCACATATTCAATAAAGCTGAAGACAATCCGGCTGACAGCAGTATGAGTTATGAAGGGATGTCTAATGACCTGTTCGGGTAAAAAAGATGCGGCATACCACATTCAGATAAAGCAGGAAACCATATGATGGCAGCAACACGGAAGATGTTATCGTTTCTTGTCAACAAACACCATGGCGTTACGCTCGTCGGCAATGATGCTTATATAACGGTCGTACTCACGCAGCACGTCTGCCGTAATCTCCTCTTTGCTGAGATACTGTATGTCATTTCCCGCGCGTCCGTCGGTATAATAGGTGACGGGGACATACTGCATACCGTCATCGACATCTGGTGTGTTGTCCTCATCTATGAGATAATCGGATATGCGCTGCTTCTCAGTAGTGACGCCATAACGGAAATTGCGTATGCGCTCATGAGGGATGTTCAGCTCTATGGAAAGCGGTCCTTTCCTGCCTCTGAGTATGTCTGCCTGTATGCCATACTTCGAGAACTCAGTCTGAAGTTCGCTGAACGCCGGCTCCACATTGTCTCTGAAGAAACGCTTTATGTCGCTTTTCTTATGGAAGGTGACAATCTGCCGCAGGCGCAGCTGCCAGTTCTCACCGTTCCATGTCCTGCTTCCGTAAGGCATGTGGGCGGAGTTGTAGAGTCCGTCGGTGCGCAAAGCCTTGAACAGGCACAGACAGAGCACAAGCATAATCAAGCCGAATGGCAAGGCGGAGATGAGCGTCATGGTCTGAAGCGACTTCAGTCCGCCGGCATAGATGAGCGCCATCGTGATGATTGCCATCAACGCTCCCCAGAACACGTTCTGCCATTTGGGCGAGTGAGGATGATTGGATGTGGAGATGCTATTCATGACAAGGATGCCCGAATCAGCCGATGTGACAAAGAAAATGGCAATCATCGCTACAGCCAGCACGCAAATTGCCTTAGCCATGGGGAAGCTCTCGAAGAAGGAGAACAGCAGGATGTCGGGATTGTCCACGAGCCTGCTCAACGCTCCGCCCACAACATTCCGGTCCATCCAGATTGCTCCGTTGCCGAACACAGTCATCCAAAGAAAGATGAACAGTGACGGCACCAGCAGCACCGCCAGCACATACTCGCGGATGGTACGCCCCTTTGATATGCGGGCGATGAACAGACCCACGAACGGCGCCCAGCTTATCCACCACGCCCAGAACATAACAGTCCAGTTGGTGAACCATCCTCTGCCCGCCTTCTCGAAGGCGAAGGTGTTGAACGTGAGGGTGGCGAAATTCTCTATGTAATTGCCAACTCCCTCAAGGAAAGCGCTCAGGAGAAACGTGGTGGGACCAAGAAACAGCACGAAAAGCAGCATCACTATAGCCGCACCGATATTTATCTCGCTGAGCCGTTTCACCCCTTTGTTCACTCCGGCAACGGCAGAGCTTATCGCCAGCGCGCTGACAACGATGATGATGGCGCACTGAAAAAGGAAGTCGGAATGGCGCAGCAAGCCCAGATGAACAAGTCCGGCATTGAGCTGCATGACTCCGAAGCCCATCGAGGTGGATATTCCGAAGAACGTGCTTACCAGCGCGAAGATGTCGACAACGTCGCCTATCCAACCGTGTATCCTGTCACCCAGAATGGGATAAAGCCCGCTGCGGATGCTGAGAGGCAGTTTATAGCGGAATGAGAAATATGCAAGGACAAGCCCCATCACGGCAAATATCGCCCAAGCATGTATTCCCCAATGGAAGAATGTGGCGAGCTGCGCGTCCTTGGCATGGTTCGCAATCTCGGGAAGAGCGGGATAGACATAGTGTGACATGGGCTCGGCAACACCGAAATACATCAGTCCTATGCCCATGCCTGCGGCAAAGAGCATGGATATCCATGAGAAGAAGGAGTACTGTGGCTCGGAGTTGTCTGCCCCAAGACGTATATTCCCCATCTTGCTGAACGTCAGAACAAGCAGAGAGATGACAAAAAACGACACCAGAAGTATATAGACCCAGCTCATGTGTCTGTATACGCTGTCCTGTATGTTTGTCAATGCCGTGTTGACCGTATCAGGGAAAAAAGCCGCCACCAGCGATAAAATGATAAGTACAAGCAGCCCGGGATAGGCTACATTTTTTGCAAATGTTGTTTTTGTATTAAGTGTATTCATCATGTCTGAAATATATTATCTTAAATGAAGAATGCAGCAGAATGAGCCGCACATCATACATGCAAAACAATGAAAGAACCCGAATGCGTTTCTTTCACACTGAATGCAAATATACAAAAAATATTTCAAAACAGACGGTTTAAGTGCATATAAAATGAAATAACATACTATATATAACAATATATGTGACACATAGAAAAACCGAAAGCATGAAAAGGAGCATGGCGGAATGACGTGTATTCATCTCCAAAAGTCATACATAATCCTGTTCGGGAGAAAAAGACATACCCTGCTATACGCCATAAAAGCCACGCTCATGGCACAGACGTCAGACGTGGCGCAATGTGGGGAAGCGGCGCAAAAGCACACATTCCTTTTCCATGAAGTAATTTTTCAGACACGTCAGCCCGGATTGCGAGGCAGCGGCATGAATGAAACGGCATGCAAGGCGCGACGATGTGCGACGGCTGAACACGAACAGTACGCCACACTACCGGCGTCTCTTTTCCTTGGCGGGGAAGAGTCTGGCTTTCAGCCACGCCCTTACAGGCAGGTCGTACAACTTGTATGCAGCCCATGCATTTGCCACTGCCATAACATAAACACACACAGCCACAGCCACATGTGTAGACAGCGGCGCGTCGGGATGATAATAAACCCACGACTTCTGAAGATATACCAGCGGGAAATGGGTGATGTAAAGCGGATAGGACAACTCTCCGAAAAACCTGCATACGGCAGAAGAGCGACCTGTAACGCGGCTTCCCGCTCCCACGGATACAATAGAGGGGAACAGCAGCAATATGACAACAGCCTCATAAACTCCGTTCATCCATAAACTGTCCGCACCTCCCACACGCGGCATCACGAGGACTGCGGCTATCAGTGCCGAGCACAGCCAGAAGCCTCCTCTCACCTTTATGAGCCTGTTTGCGCGAGAGAGAAGCAGTCCGGCAAAGAACGGATAAAGCAGTCGGGTGCTGCCTATAAGGAGCTGGTCCGGCGACAGACTCCATCCGCCTATCACAGTGAAAGCCTCAGCCGTGCGGTTTTCCCACACTCCCAGCCAGTCTACATTGAGACAAAGAAGCAGCGTCATCACACCGAAAAGCACCACACATACCGTGAGCCAAAGTTTTGTAAACCTGCGTATGACAAGCGCATAAAGAATATTGGCAAGATACTCCCATTGCAAAGACCACACCGGTCCGTTCAGCGGATTGGTCTCAGCCCATCCGCGTATGTCCCACGAAGCGGGCATGGGAACGATGGTGCAGCACCACAGGAAGACAAGTATCAGCATCCACCATGGAGTCTGGTCGACAAGAGGGAACTGATCCTGACATCCCGTGAAATAAAACATAAGCGCACCGAAGGCGCAACCGTAAACAACCATAGGGTGCAGTCTTATGACACGACGCTTGAAGAAGCTCCATATAGTCATTCTGTCCCAGCGGTCGTCATAGGCATATCCGATGACAAAACCTGAAAGAACGAAGAAGAAATTCACAGCGAGATAGCCATGGTTTATAATCTGACCGGCAGCGGCGAACGCATCATCGGCGACACACGCGAGAAGTTCAAGGCTGGAGAAATATGGCTGATTGTTCCCGGTATGCCGCACCAGTGGATATTCAATCCAGACGACACCGACAGCGAGGGCAACATAGAGAACATCACAATAATATTTCCCGCAGACCTGCCCGAAACGGCTCGCAGGGATTGTCCCCGAATATAATGTGCTTGCAGAGCGGTACGGACGCATGGAGCAATCGGTCATGTTCGGCAACAAAGACAGTGAATTTATAGGCGCATGCCTAAGAAGAATGGAGGATGAGACTGCGGCTGAAAGAATGAGCACACTGATATTTCTGCTGACCGCAATACTGAAAAGCAGAGACCTCACATATGCCCGCCACCATCTGAAAGACACGTCACCGGCAGAGAAAGCCAAGAAAATAAAGACATTCATAAACTGTAACTTCCCGAAGGACATCACCATTGACATGATTGCCGCGCACATGAAGATGAACCGCAGCATTGTCTGCTCGACATTCAAGCGGCATACCGGCACAACCATCATCAGCTATCTCACAAAACGAAGAGTGCGTGAGGCGTGCGACCTGCTGATGTCTAAGAAATACACCGTGGCGGAATGCTGCTACAAAAGCGGATTCAACGATGTGCCGCACTTCAACAGGGTGTTCAGGAAAATGACAGGAATGACACCTAACCAGTTCAGAAAACAGAACGGCGTGAAAGGAAAACGAGACATGAACGATTCATGATTACGTCGAAACGCATCACAGTTCAGACTGATTCCGCACGCTTGTCAGACTGCCTGTCTTCTGCTTTTACATTGGCGGACAACACCGGGATAAGTTCACCCACGCTCCGTCCTGCCCGGCAAAAGGGAGGAAAGCGTACGTGCGACCTTGAGTATATACAATGCAAAAACCGTGGTGGCGACCGCCATCGTTTTCTCAAAAACATATCCGGTACGGCATGAATGCAGAGCATGTGAGGAAATTAAGGACAATAGCGAAAGGATTGGGATGATTCAAACAATAAGTCATCATAAGAATATCAGTATCCAATCACAATAGTTCAAAATAAAACAAGCACAAAAGAATAAAGCAAACAAGCGCAGAAACACAAAGCGTTCCGGCGCAAAAACACAAAACAACGACGGTATGTATAGATAACAACCATTATCTTGGAGAGAAATGTTTCATAAAATGAGATACTTATACAGAATAGCAGATAAAATACTGCAAGAACATCTGGAAACGTTTGGAGTTGTACTGATAGAAGGTCCAAAATGAACCGGCAAAACGACAACAGTTGAGTAACAAGCCAAAAACGTGATTAAGTTACAGGATTCTGACAAAGCCCATGAATACCTGACAAAGGCGACAACCAATACTTCGTTATTTTTGAAAGGAGGTTTTGTTTCCAGACCCAGTAATGGTAGCTTGAAGCGAACAGTTTTATGATAAACTTTTTCATTATTTATATGTTTCTGCATTACATATATTCATCAAGTTTTTATTTCACCTCTGCCGACCCAATAACGACAGTTTACTGCCATTATTTTCTTTAATGTCAGTCGTATGCTGTTTTTAAGACAGAATTATTTACGTCTATTAATTCAGAACAAATCTGCCTATTTGTTTCCGGGCAGTACATGCAGGCATTTCCTATATTATTAAATTCATTACATCAAATACCGTAAAGAACCTGTTCGTTTTTACCGCATAGCGCGCTATACAGAAAAACAAAATAAGATTGGCATATAGCAACAAAAAAAAGAACGAGTGATAGAGATAATATCCCGCCTTAGTCTGTCTGCGCTCAACGAGGGCGACACATCTTACCGGGAATATACGCTTAAGCAGACGTCTGATAATCTCAACACTCACCACTACAGCTATTATCGGTGTTAACCAACCTATTTTAAGTGTTATATATAAAAGAAGTCCGCCTGCAAACAGGTCCAGATTCATACCCGTTAAGGTTAACACTAAAGCAATATTATAATATGTATCAATATGCGGGCTATGATTTCTTTTCTGTACCCTCAGCCAATAGTGATAATGTGCTGCTATTATATTTATGATAAACCTTTTCATTATATTTAATATCTGTATTATATATCCTCCCTGCTTTTATACATGAGTCTCTACATTTTTGCCGCAAGACGACATAAGTAGAATAACAAGAATAGGTTACCGTATTCTAATACAATGAATATTGTGTGATATATATAATATTCTGTCTTTGTGAGCCGTCGTTCGGCAAGGTCTATCCTTTTCACAGGAAACATCCGTTTAAGAAGGAGATAGTTGACCTCTATACCTACAAACGGTGCTATGAATATAGCCCACCCACCTATCTTAACAACTATAAAATAGAAAAGATGTCCACCTGTAAGTATATCTAAATTCGTTTCCAATAAAGTAAACGTAAAGGATATGAATAAGAAGGTTCTAGAATATGCATCCTCTCTCTTTTTTTCCAGAATACCCAATAATGATAACGTGAGGCGAACAGTTTTATGATAAACCTTTTCATTATTTATATGTTTCTGTATTACATATATTCCTCTATTTTTTCGGCTATCTTTTCTGATACGTAATCTACCGTGCCGCTCATGTCGAGAATGGTGAAAACAACCGTTCCTCCCGGACCTAAAACGGTTGCACTTACTGTAATCGCAGTATTTACGATGTTCTTAGGTGACGGATCATTCAAAGTCCGTGCTGCTGACAATGCAACTCCCGTTATACCACATCCTTTAAATGCTGCTTTTGTGAACCGAATATATCCTTGAGCAGTCTTCCCCATCTCACACCCTTTTATCATATCGAAAAGATATTTCTTTACCGAGAAATTGAGCGTGAATCCGTTCACTGCATCAGTCACCGTGTTCACGGCATCTTCATATGCTCCATAAAGATTACGATAGATTGAAGATGCGTCATCGAAAAAGGATATGACATTGTTGTTTGCGGAACTGCAGTTATTTGTGCTGCTATAATAAATGTTCCACTCCGGCATGAAATATCCCATCCCCATGACATATCCTCCCGTCCATGGGTGGTTGAGGTCTGCCATCATTCCCCAAAACTCCTCCTTAGTATACGGATCATTGAACGTGCCGCTGCCGCAGCCTACCAGTTCTCTCTGCTCTCCGTCGGACAGGACAACATAGCTCTGCCGCAGTCCAATGAGATTCATACGTGTTATCTTCTTTTTTTTCAACATTTTTCTTGTGTTTATTTCTTACGTTCAGTAAATATTATCGGTACTTTATATATCACATTCACCGGTGTGCCGTTGAGTGTGCCGGGGAAACTGAGACATAGTTTCCGGATTTATCTGGATTCGTTCTTACTGTCTCATTGTCCATGGCAACACGCTGCATTTTCAGAGTCCCGCATCCGTACGCAGTAATGACGAACACGGGCAATACAAATAAATTTCTCATAATCATAATATAATTTTATAAAGGTAGTCTGTTTTTTATAAAATACATGCCTGCGGCGGCAAGTTTCTGATTCACATTGCTTATATCATAAAAACAATCCATCATCTTCTTATTTACATAATTGATATACTTGTCTGTATCTGTTTTATATAACGACATGTCATACAGAATGTTCCACCATCCGTAATCATACCATAAATCGAGCGCATTGATGTTGCCTTCCACCCGTTTCTTTTCATTTAACACAATGCCATAACGATTGTCCGGATTTAATTTCTCGAAAGTTACAAGGTCACAATACCTGTATCTCTTGTTTGAAACCGACTGTTCCATACCCAAATCACACAGGTGTCTTATTTCTCCTGTCTTTGCTGTGAATGAGCTGTCTGTAGCGCATAACATGTTGCAGACAAACACAATGGAATTGATGAAAGACAGATGAAGTGCCGTATTGCTGTCATGGCATTTCTCCAGATTGTCTTTTACCAATGAGATTAAATCATCTGCACAGCCGACATCTAAACCTTCCGGATAAAACCTCAATCTGTATGACAGGTATATTCCTGGTGAGAACAGCGGAGCAGGATAATTGTCTTCTATAAGGAATTTATCCGGCATGTCTCTCAACAGAACAGCATCAACATGCCCCAATATGTCCTCTCCCTCCGGTTCGACAAAACCGTCGTGCAGCAGACTCACAATGCCACATCCTATTCCTGCCACTCCATCAGTCACACTTGGAGACATTGACGGGTTAAGACTCATGAACACTTCGTCAAGCAGGACGGATGCTGTTTTTGCATAATACTCACAACCCGTATACCTCGAACAATTATAGAAAAACAGACATAGCCCCATTTTCCCATCAAACAGACCCACCTTTTCCGTGTTATCATAATTCGCCATTACTGTATTGGCAATTCTCATCAACAGTGTGCTTTGCATTTTCCTCCGACTGTAATTTCTTTTCAAAGCTCCAATATCTCCGGTTTGAGAAACTTCATTTTCCGCATGCCTTATAGTCTATGGCATTTATGAATAAGTTGATTAACTCATTAACGTGATAGTCGAAAGAGAACCGCATACGGTTTGCCAGCATGTTTGCCGTGAGCGTACGGTGAGTTATCTCATCCTTAAGACTGGCAAGCAACTCGTCATAGTCATCATAGAACAATGCAGCTCCAGCTGCCCCCACAACCTCGTTCACGGCAAGCACATGTCCTTTGTTACGTGGTATGATGACAGGCAATCCGGCTGCGGCATAGGTACATACACGTGCCGGAATGTTGAAGTCGTCCCATGTGGTATGCAACATATTACCATTATTGTAGCTCTTGGCACAATGAAGCCATCCCGCGTCATATTTTGACAGCTCTTCCGTCCAGCGGTCGGACGCCACATGAGGATGGACATGGAAATGATGAGGAGCGATGCGATAACGGCTGATATTCTCACGCTCACGGTCGTCAAAGTAGTTCTCGGTATAGAGATGCACGTGTATGTCATGCTTCGCAAGCCACGCCAGCTGTGACCCGGAGATGCCAATCATTCGTCCGGTCACTACAGTGTGTATGCATCCGTCGGTGTCTGACAGTTTCGGTGAGAAACAGTCTTTGAAAATATCTTTCTTCGGCAGGTCTCCGTCCATACACAGCGTGGGTGCGGACGAAGGCGGAAGAAACTGAGAGAACCATCTTTTCACAGGCTCGTTGAGGAATATGCGCCCTGAGGCATTGTGGTAAAGCCACATGAGTTTCTCGAAGTTGCCCTGACGTAATGCGAGATGAGGACCTTCCTTAAAATGCCACACGAAAGGAATATCCCGGCACTGCCGCATCACCGACCACACAAAAGGAACGCTTCCGAAGTTGAGCATGGCATAGATAATGTCCGGCTTTATCTGACGTACTCTCTCAAGCCATCCGTCTTCAGGTATGTCCTCAACATGCCCGAACGGCAACGGTCCTACTGTAGAGAAAGAAAACACCGGTGATGTGTCCCACAGACCATAGAGTTTATGTCCTGCCTCTTCCAGAGCATATATGCGTTCAGGATTGTACGCAAGTTCGCCTACAAGAAGTATTTTCAAGGGACGCTCACAAAGCACGCATTCCTTTCTGTAGCGGGAATAGAAAGAACCTTCGTCAATGAACTTCTGTTTTGAGACTTTCATGCGGATGGGATTCTTCACCTTATAATAAAGGCGATATTTGTTAAGCCCACCGCCATAACGTTCGCCTGTGATTTTGTGCCGTTGGTGCGGGTGTTGTGTCCAAAAACATGTTATCTCATCAGTACGACCGAATGCGCCTGCTCCGGACACACGTCCCCAGAACATCTGGTATAGATCCTCGGTGACATATTCGTCACGCGTAAGCCATCTGTGAGCAGTTTTTCTGTGAGCAGTCTGAACAAGTTGCAGGCAATTGCCCCGGCGGAGTCCCTTGCTCTCCACATCCGGACTATAGAACAGAGAGTCGCGTGATTCGTATCTTACACCCGAATACACAAGGAACAGCTCATCATTGCCGGAAAAGGCACGGCTGAGACTTTCGAGATGGTTGTCAAAATAGAAATCATCTGAAGGCAGATAGGCTATATGATCGTAGCGCGCCACATCGAGTCCCTGATTCAAGGCATGTCCGAGTCCGGTATTATATGCGTTGCGGATGTACCTCACACGCCTGTCATTCATATAGTCGGTGATAAACGTCTCAGTCTCATCCGTGGAGCCGTCGTTTACTATTATCAGTTCCCAGTTTGTGTATGTCTGTTTGAACAGGCTGTCTATAGCCCTGCGTATGAACCATGACTGATTGAATGTCGGCATTATTACCGAGAAAGAAATCCGTGTTTCCATATTCATCTTGTGCTTATTTATCAATATTAAATTTATGCTACTGTATCATCAAGAATATAACACACTTGTTATGTCAAGAAACTCACGTATCATTTCCACTACAGTCCTGTTTCCGGCAATTCTTGATTTTATGGAGCGTACAGAAGACTCACCTACTCCCATGAAGTCGGAGATTCTCTTCGTACAGAATCCCATACTGCTAAGAATGAGAAACATCTCCGAACTCGACCTCCTGATGTCATATACATGACGTATTCCTGTCATATGTTCAAAAAACGCAAACAATGCAGAACGTTGTCCTTCATTGAGCTCGCTCATTCGGTCTATTCTACCTTGAGCAATATTCACATAGACACGGAATCCGTCTATTATCGCATTTTCTATTTTTGTCATGACATGTTAAGTTTACTTATCAGATAAAAGCTTTAACCACAATCGGTCATTAGAACGTATATATTTGAATAAATCCTTATTTCACATACTCTCCAGTCCACTCGACATTAACGCACAACCAAACCGGAGTCCAATGACCGATTGGGGGTTAAACAGATGTTCCAAATTAATTACCATCATATTGTGTGATGTTCAGAAGATACAGATAACATATGTTTATTTTATAATATCAGTTAAATTTGAACAGCTACTTAATAGTTCAGTCATCCATCTTGTCTGACTGCGACGCAACAAGCTCATAATAATGTCCCTTACGTTCCATGAGCGAATCGTGATTGCCTACTTCCACGATGTGACCGTGATCCATCACGACAATCTGGTCAGCATTTCTTATGGTGCTCAGCCTGTGGGCTATGACAACTACAGTGCGATTCTCGAAAGCCGAGCCCAAAGCATCAACGATTTTTCTCTCGTTAATGGTGTCAAGAGAGTTTGTAGCCTCGTCGAGAAAAAGAAACTGTGGATTTCGATAGAGGGCACGAGCTATGAGCAGACGCTGTTTCTGTCCTCCGCTCAGTCCGCGTCCGCGCTCTCCTATCAGTGTATCAAAACCTTTTGGCATGGAATTTATCTCATCCTCTATCTGCGCTGTGCGACAGCATGTGAGCAAGCGTTCTTTGTCAATACGTTCATCATCAAGCACGATGTTGTTCAGTATAGTATCGCTGAATATTTTCCCGTCCTGCATCACAACTCCACAAAGGTTTCTCCACTGTCTCAGGTTTATTGCCATTACGTTCATGCCACCCATCTTTATGTCACCGAACGATGGCTTGTATAGTCTTACAAGCAGCTTAAGCAGAGTTGATTTGCCGCTACCACTGCCTCCAACGATGGCGGTCACCTTGTTTTCGGGAATTGTAAGATAGATGTGGTTGAGCACAAAAGGAGAGTTCATCGTGTACTGGAACATGACATTCTCCAGTGTAATGTCCCGGCTTTGCGGCAGTACAGTTGACGACCCCACAGAAAGAAACTCTTCCTCATCGTCGAGCTGACGAATCTCGTTCATGCGGAGGAAAGATATTTTGGCGTACTGCGCCGAAACCACGAAGTTGATGAACTGTACCAACGGTCCGTTCAGCATTCCTATGATAAACTGGGTGGATATCATCACTCCGAAAGTTATCTGTCCGTCTATAACGGCTGTGGCGCAGAAAAACACTATCGCCATGTTCTTTATGCTGTCTATAAACTGTGCTCCAAGATTCTGCATGTTGTTCACAGTAAGCACCCGTTTGTTTACATGATAAAGCCCCGCCTGGATCTCTTCCCATTTCCACCGCCGCGAACGCTCATAATTATATATCTTTATATCCTGTATTGCCGATACCGTCTCCACCCAATAGCTCTGGTTACGGGATATAAGCTCGAAATACTGCCAGTCGAGCTTTTTTCTTATCTTAAGGAAGAGCAGTACCCAAGCCACATATAACACAGAGCCACTGAGGAATATGAAGAATATGACATAGTTGTACACAAGAAGTATTATGGAGAACACAACAAATGTAAGCGACGAGAATACAAGGGCGAGAGAGTTGTTCATTATGAAACTCCTGATGCGCTCGTGATCCTGTGCACGCTGTAGGATGTCTCCAATCAGCTTGTTCTCGAAAAACGTCACCGGCAGTTTCATGAGTTTTATGAGATAATCTGAAATGAGAGCAATGTTAACGCGGGCAGTTATATGCATGAGAATCCAGTCTCTGAGAACATTGAAAATCATGATGCTCACAAGAATGCAGATATTCCCGACAAGCACCATGTTGATGAAATTGACGTCTGACGTACTTATTCCCACATCAATTACCGCCTTGGAAATAAAGGGCAGAATACCCTGCAGCAGGGTGACAAAAAGCATGATCATGAATACCAGCGCGAAGTTGTTTCTGTAAGGAACAAAATAGCGCATGATACTTACGAAACTGTTTTTCTGCTGTTCGCGCTCTTCCCTGGACGTATTGAAGTCTGCTGTAGGCTCAACGGCAAGCAGCACACCCATGCCACCGTCCTTCTCATACCATCCGTCGGCAAACTCTCGCACATTGTAACGCACATGACCTTTTGTGGGATCTGACACCCACACATGTCTTTTGTCAGCCTTATATACCACAACAAAATGGTTGCCGTGCCAGAATATTATGGCTGGGAAGGGAACTTTTTCCACCAAATCGTCCACTCCGCACTTTATGGCGAGACTGTGCAGTCCTATGCTCTCCGCACCTGTTCCGAGGTCAAGCAGCGAAACACCCTCTTTTGTCAGCCCGCACCTGTCGCGCAGATATTGCAGGGAGTAGTATCTGCCGAAATACTTGGCAACCATTTTAAGGCATGCCGGTCCGCAGTCCTGCGAATCCATCTGATATTCTATAGGAAACCTTCTGAACGCCATCACTTCACCGTTTTGGATTTAAGGTTATCAAATAATCTTTCTATGAGTCTTTTCTTTTTTGTTATCACATCGACAATACCTTTAGCCTCGAACTTGATGTCGAGTCTTTTCCCGTAGTTCGTAACTGTTCCGTCGGGAAACCTTATTGTTACGAGATAAGTCTCCACGTTGCCATCCTTGGACGACATCTTGTTGGTTATCGCCGAAACGCTCTCAACCCTTCCTTTGATGTAGCCGTACTCGTTATATGGGAAATCGTTAAGCTTTATATTGGCTTCCTGTCCAGTCTCAATCTTCCCGGCTCCTCCCGCCGGAACATACGCCTCACCCATGACATCGTTTTTATCAGGAATAACAGAGAACGCCTCCTGTCCGGACTGCACAAATGTGTTCTCATGCCAGAATCCAAGGTATTCCACGCGTCCGGTGATTGGAGACGCAAGGAGATATTTTTCTTTCCATTGTCTTATGTCACTTCTCAGGTTGTTGTAACGTGTGAGAAGTTCGGCATGAGCCTGCTGCAAATCGTCAGCCTGCTGTATGTCTATCTTGGCAAGTTCAGTTCTGTTCCGGCTTATGTCAGACAGCTTGGCAAGGCGCGTGCTCCTCAGTCCGCACTCCGCCTCAAGCTGCGACAGGAGATTGCCATATTGGCTATCATACTCCATCTCGCTTATGGCGTTGCGACTCTTCAACAGACTGTCTTTGGAAGTTCTCTTCCTTACTATTTCTATTATCCGTCCCTTTAAGTCAAGTTCCACATCAAGATTCACAGCTACTTTACTGTCAGCATCTATCTGTTTTTTAAGCGAGCTACGCATATTGTCATAGTTTGATGTGTTCAGCACAAGCTCATATTGTTTTAGTGCAAGAAGAAAATTGTTGTATGACGCGCTAAGGTCCCCAAGTCCCGGACAATCGGGCACCTGCGAACTGTTGATGTGTTGAAGTCTCTTTTCTGTGAATCTCTCAAGTTTAATTACATCTTCAAGTATTGCACCGTTCTCTATATATGCCAGAACCGTGCCTCCGTCCACAGGCATACGGTTGCGCACCAGAAGATGAAGTCTTCCTGAACTGCCCGCTACGAGTCTCACAGGAGCGTTTCCGGAGGTGAGCGATATCTGACCGCTCACGGTATCGGGATATTCTATCACAAAACCGAGAGCCAACACCACACCCATCAGCACTGTCACCACAAGAGCTGTCCATGCAGCCCATCGCGTGGGCATACGTTCCACTATATCATGTACCTCTTCCGACCGTTTTTCTATTTCTTCTTTCTCCATACGATATTTTTCTGATATATAAGAAACATGCTGCCCTCATCCGTTACACAAGCACTGCCTCTAAATCCCTGTCACCAACGAAATCATAAAGCGTAGCATGCCGGAGGCTGAAATATTGCGTATAAAGAGTGTTCATCGAGTCGTAGTATTTCTGCATGGCAGACATCTGTGCACTGTATGCGTTGAACAGTTCATATACGGATATTCTGCCAAGCCCGAACTTCTCCACCGAGAGCCCATATTGCTTTTGCGATAGCATATAAACCCTTTCTGCTGTGTCGAGAGTTTTTCTGGCGTGGTTGTAGTCATCGGCAAGTGTCTTTATTTCGTTTTCAAATTCCGCTTCTGCCTGTTCTAACTCAATCATCTCCGCATTATAACTGTTATCCGCCATACGCCTTTTGTTGTGGTTTATGCCCCATTGAAATGCAGGAATGGTAAGAGTGATGCCTACGGTCTGTCTGCGCTCAGGGTTTCGGTAGGCGCCTGAAAATGTAGGCGCATACTGGTTGAGACCATAGCTCAAAGATATGTTTCCGTTGAACCGTGTCTCCATCCTTTTCTCGTAACGTTCCAACTCTGCCTGTCTTTTTCTAAGCTCACCGTTCAGAGCCTGCGGATTGTTTTTCCTTATCAGTGTTGTCACGCTGAGCGGTTCAATGTATAAAGGCAATGAAGCAGCATGAGGACGTTCAACACAGATGCTGTCAACGCCCAGTTCTGTGCACAGGCTGCGCAGAGCCACAAGACGTTCCTGTGCGGCACTCTCAAGCATCATCCTCGTGTCGAGCTGCTGTAGTTCTATCTGATTGTAGTCATAGGGCGTTATGTAACCGTTGTCGAGTTTCAGTCGCGCCATCGTGAGGAGGGTATCTCCTTTGCCCACGTTGCTAAGTGCGGTCTCATATCGTAATTGTCCGTACCACGCAGTCATATAGAGCGTCACGACCTTCTGTTGTTCCTCAGAAAGCGATGTGCACAGAACCTTGCGTGCCAAAGCATTCTGAAGATGCATTATAGATCTGTTAAGACGGTATCTCTTCACGTTTCCTCGTAAAGGCTGGCTGTAGCTGATGTATAGAGGAGATGTGTTGTAGCTGTTGCGGTTGCCTGAGAACTCACGCAGAAAACTTATGCTACTGCTTGCCATAAGCGTACCTCCGGTTATTCCAATCTTCTGTATCACAGACATTTCTCCGTAGCTTGTGTTGGCGTTGTCCTTCACATATGAGTAAGAACCGGTCACAGGATCCTGCAGCAGACGCAGGGAGTTGTTGAAACTGATGGGATTGAGGCTGAAACTGAGCATCGGCAGGAAACTCTTCCTGTAGTTATCGAAGTCAAGGCAGCTGTTCTCATAGTTCAGGCGCAACACTTTTGCCCTCGGCGAACGCAAGGCGTAAATGTTGACGGCGTCCTCTATGGATATAGCGCAAAGACATTGGCAGAAACAGCATCCTGACAGCACCAGAGCAAACAACATATATCTTTGCTTAGTCATAAAATAATTATTTTTACGAATAGTCTTTAGGTTTGTTGTTATTACACATCCTTCGTGTTTTCGTTTATAGGCATATATCACCGCGAAGCCAGATATTCATTGTGATGTCGCGACCCCATAGAGACGTAATATTTTACGTCTCTATGGGCAATCCTGCACGGTATGAATATAGCATGTGATACTGACGACAAATGTACACCTCATTCGGGAGACGCAAGATTTTGCGTCTCTACCTTGTCTGGCAGCAGTGGACTTATGATAGAAAGCCGTGCTTGCATGATGTTTCCTCATTGTCATTAATATATTTTGATGTCCGGTTAGATGAATCTCAAAACCTGCGGTAAGTCTTTATATCATCCATAGTATGAATCTCTTTGATTATTTTGGTCTTCAAAAAACATATTTTCTTATAATGTTTTTCTAAAGTCACTTAAAGCGGAACATGCCCTTCACGTCATCAAGATACTTGTTGAAGCGTTCCGCGCCGTCGTCTGTCATGAAGAAGAGGAGCAAGATGTCGTCACCGTGTCTGCCGGTCATCACATAACGGGCGTTGGTATATTTGCCTTCATATACCGTTTCACGCAAGTCGAGCGGTATCCAGGCAAGGAAGTCAGAGTTGAACATGCTCCGTGCCTTTGACGAAGGCAGGAACGTCATCATACTGACAAGATTGTCCGACTCCCATTCTTTTTCCACAGAGGTTGACGCGACATATCCGCCCCTCAGTACGGTCTTCAGTTCCCACATATTCTCTTCTGTAGGCATTTTCATCTTTACGGTTCTGTCGTTATCTGTCATCTTTTCTCCTTTCTCGTCATACATCATAGGTATCATCGGACTGACATACATGCATACCCTGCACTTACGGTCTTTGCTGTCCATAGACAGCATCACCCTTGGCAGGGCACGGCTTGTGTCCGCCTCGAATATCTTATGATATTTACCTTTCTGTCTGATGTCGAATCTGTCGTTAGGAGTGAATGTCATACCATACTTTCCCATCAGACTGTCAAATGCACTTTCCTCCTGTGCGAATGCCGGAATCGCGGCAAAAAACGTCAAAGCCGCGAGTACAAAACCTTTTAATTTAATAGCCATAAGCACTATGTTTTCTATTATTTACTTTCAGAATATAGCCACGGCCAGAGCCACCATCACCTTCAAGATAACTTCTTTTGATTTTAGAATGTGCTCCTGTTTGAGGATCAAAAACCTCAAAATAATCCAGAGTGAATTTTTCTATGATAACTGCATGCATAGAATATCCATCGCCAGTCTATCCTGGTACATCATTAGGGTCAAATACAAGGACTCTAGTTGCAGAACCTGAATTGTCAGAAAAAAAATCTTTCGTAAAATTACTCAGTTCTGCCATACTGCCCTTAAACTCATAGTTGTTTTCATCAAAGGAAGTTCCATAATAAGCTTGTGCCAGCTTCATTGCCGCCTCCGCACCATAGTCTTGCCCATTACTGTTTATATACGCCAGACATCTCCATACGCAGTCTTTGTCATCATAGCCGCCATAATAGAGTTTCTGTTCCTCAAGGCTTACGACGGTCATCGCTTCCGCCAGTTCTGCCAATGAAAACTTTTTGTTTCTCATAAAATCAATTTTTTATTTAGTGAATTACATATTCTATTAGTTTTTACCATTACGCAGCAGACACAATCCCAATCCCGCCAGACGACTGTTGGCATTGTCAATATCATAGAACATGTCGAAACACACGTTTTTTATGAAGACATCTATGACATCATTGTCAATATAATCGAAAACATCCATACCATAAAGAAACATTTCCCAACTGTCTTTATACGCCATCTCCATATTGAATATGACTGGCTGTATGTCTGGTTTGGAAAGCAAATCCTTGCTGTAGCATAAATTTTCCTGAAACAAGTTTGCTATATGCCGCAGTATGACAATGTCTTTTTCGAGATAATGTCTTTTTCCGAAGTTGCCCGACAATATATCAAAACATTTATTTATAATATTCTCAATATCTCTATCATAATCAGACAAATCTGAACGCATCATGCTGAATGTATAAATTATAGAAAGGGTGACGCCTGTATCGAGTCTTTTGTCCTGTCCCTTCATCATCTTGTCAAGTAACGCCGATGTTCCGGTTATCAACATACTGTATAATGATGCTTCAGGCTTGAATTCTTCGCAATTCATCCTGTGATAAAGATACATACCCGGCTGATAAAGCCGTAGACCTCCCTGCCTACAATTTCTTGCAAATGCCTCAGGAAACCTTAATACAGTATTGTCTGACATTCCCATTTCAGAAGGGTCTGAATGTCTGTATTCAGAAAGCATGGCAGTACCCAGCGAAATACTTCCAAGCATATCCATTGTCTCAGGCGAACGATACAACTTTATGTTTTTCATAACGTCCGACATTAACTCCGAAGCAATGTCCGAATATACAGAACAACCGGAATATGAGCCGTATTCATACAAGAACAAAGCTACTCCTGTCTTGCCATCAATGAGGCTGTCATCTACGGTATTGTCAAGATTGGCAACGATTGTATTGGCAAGTCTCATGAGTATGTTTTTCATACTGTATGTCGCTATCTGCATCATTTATATAACCTTATATATTTTCGTATATGGACTATCATACATTGAAACGCCCCATATAAATGAGGTTGATCCGCTTTATATGATTGCGTGTATTTATCTTGTATAAGATATGTGGCGGCTCGGCAGTATCAAGTCTGGAAAACAGCGTTTTACCGCCTTGCTTTATGTTTGTTTAAGTTGTATTATCGATGCAAAGATACTTTTTTTTTTACATACTATACAATAGTCTCTAAAATAAGCGTTGCATATTGCGATGCATACCAGAAAAGATATGATAATGATTGTCAATATATTACTTTAAATATATAGAGTTTAAAAAAGCTATAAATGCAACGTTTTTTTTATGTGTCACAAACAATTTTATAAATATTATTATGTCATTATACCGCATGTCTCTACGTATAAAGTAGTATTTTTCAATATTATCACTTTATTTTGTCATTCCGTCGTCAAGCATATCTTGACAATGACACTAAGTAGCATGTTCTAAATTAACGTGAGTTCGATGAAATAAGAACAATGCTTATTGTGTTTTCCTAATCCTTTGTATCTGTATATGTGTTTCTTTGGAAACAAACGGTAAACAGTCAAACCACCTAAGAAATGACGATGAAGTTGTGAACCGGACAATGCCTTGAAAACTCTATCTGAGTGAGAGACTTGAACGTACATTTTCCCATCACCGCCTAAAAAACCGGAAGATGTCATACGCCATACAAAATAATTCCGTACCTTTGTAATAAGTGAACACGACGATTATCGTCTGTAATTCTTTATGATTAAGAACGTTTTCGATAAGCCAGATGAACAGAGTCAAGCTCGCTTGAACTATGTCATGGCGAGAAAAGGTGCGCGCAAGCGAACGATAATGACACAATAAATTCAGTCAACAACAAAGTTCACATACTGATATATTTCGTCAGACTCACGTCAAACCATACAAATATATGCGACAATTAAGATTATTCACAACAGTGCTGCTCTGCCTCTGCTTTATTGCAGAGACGAATGCCCAGACGCCTGATGACAGCGAGGATGTTGTAACAGTGAGGATTGACTCCATCATCTACCCTCGCATAAAAATGAAAGAGGAGGAAGAACAAATATCAAGGAGCGATACTGTGTACGCTTACATGTACAACATATATTATCACTACTATAAGAATGGAGAAAAGACATGGCTGATAAACAATGTCTTGGGAAATGACGGCTCAAGTGCAGATGAGGTACGGTTCGATGTGTCAGACAGTGATTTCACCGGATATATGACGTTTGATGATGTAATGCGCGGGCTGAGATATGTTGTGGCAGATGCCAACAAGCGGTACGGCATAAGGAAAAGATTCCAGATATGGGTAAATACACTTGACTTCGGAGAGGAAAGCGTTGAGCTCTGCCGTATATATGACAAGAAGCGTCATAAGATAAGACATGATTTTTCTTTATTCAAAAGAGTATTTCTCGAGAGCGGGATATTCAGGAGCATAAAGGATATGATGAAAGAGTATGGGATGGAGTTCGAGGATTGCGGGTATTCCGATTTTGCGCGATGGAATTATTTGAGTCCTGACGCTTATGTCAGGTCTTACGGATATAAAGGTGATAAGGAGACGCTTCCCGAGAAGATGATTTATTCATGGGACTATATAATAGAATTTGTAGAAAGGAAATAGGTTCCGGATTTAACAAACGTTTTCGATAAGCCATATGAACAAGACGAAGACTGCTTCAGGCTTGCCTTGGAGAGAAAACGAAGGATGCAATCCATTGTTTATATACCGGCATCATGATAATTAGAATAACAAAAGATATGCGACAAGTAAGATTTTTAATGATATTATTCCACCTCCTCGTTGTTGCAGAGACGTCTGCCCGTACATCGGACGACAAGGTGCAGGCAATATCGGTGAAGATTGACTCAACGTATTATGACCGTATTCATAAAGATGTATTTAACAAAATGACAGACTATTCCTTTTATAAATATGGGAAAAAGACAGGCAATACGGTTGAGGTATATACAGCCGACGAGGACGATCTGGCTCATTCTATACGAATAGACTGCAAGGACGAGAATCTTGAGACCCTCGGCTGCTACATGTCCTTAGAGGACATGATGAGCGGACTGAAGTGTGTCATGGACGACATCTCAAAGAGGTATGGCATATACAAGGAACTTATAGTGAAGATAAACACGTTGGATTTCGGGGACGGGAGCGTGGACATTTGTCGGCAGTATGATAGGAAAGCAGGCAAAAAAGGGACAGGCATCCCTTCCGTATTCTCAAAAGTATGCATTAAAAGCAAGCTCGTCAGAAGCCTGAGAGAACTGATGGCACAATACGGAAAAGAACATGCCACAGACCATCCTTTTGTCTCCGACGGCTTTACGTACAACACACTTGATTATGTAAGCCCGGAGATTTATACACATTTCTATAAATATGAAGGCAGCAAGGATGAGCTTCCCGAAAAAATGTTTTATTCCACAGACCTGTTAATGGTGTTCTGTGATAAGGAGAAGTAAAGGTAAGGATTCGCTTTTGTGCACCTTCTCGCCATGGCAAGCCTGGAGCAGTCTTCGGCTCTGTTCATCTGGCTTATAGAACAAAAAAAAATCCGCATCCCGGACGGCAGATGCGCGCGGGATGCGGAAACATAACGATATTGTCGTGAGACGAAAATATCAGGAGTTCTTATGATTGATGCATATGCCTTTCTGATACCATTCGTATAACCGGTGGATGCCTTCGTCTATCTCCACCTTATGATGCCATCCGAGGTTGTGGAGCTTGGTGACATCAGTAAGCTTGCGCGGAGTGCCGTCAGGTTTGGAAGCATCCCAACGCAGTTCGCCATGGAAGCCGATTTCCGCCACGACCTTCTCTGCCACCTCACGTATGGACAGTTCCTTACCTGTTCCCACATTGATGTGGCAGTTGCGTATCTCCTTGTCACCGGGTTTGTATGTATCCTTGAAGTCAACATTCAGAAGCACGTGTACACTGGCGTCAGCCATCTCCTCACTCCAAAGGAACTCACGCATCGGACTGCCGGTGCCCCAAAGAGTCACAGCCTCAGGCGTTATGCCGTATTTGGCAAGCGTGGCAAGAATCTCATCATCTGAACGGCTGCCGTCAACACCCTCTACCGGACGCAGGCTGATGTCCTTACGCACAGCATCCCAGTTGCCCTCGTTGAGGCATTTTGCAAGATACACCTTGCGGATCATGGCAGGGAGCACATGACTGTTCTCCAGATGGAAGTTGTCGTTAGGACCATATAGGTTGGTCGGCATCACTGCTATGTAATTGCAGCCATACTGCAGCGAGAAACTCTCACACATCTTCAGACCGGCAATCTTTGCTATGGCGTAAGGCTCGTTGGTGTATTCCAGTTCGGAGGTGAGCAACGCCTCCTCCTTCATCGGCTGCGGAGCCATGCGCGGATAGATACATGTGCTGCCGAGGAAGAGCAGCTTCTTCACCCCGTGACGGTAGCTCTCGCCTATAACATTCTGCTGTATCTGCAGGTTCTGATAGATGAAGTCTGCGCGATAGTTGAGATTTGCCATTATGCCGCCTACATGGGCAGCCGCCAGCACAACGGCGTCGGGCTGCTCCTCGTCGAAGAAACGTTTTACTGCGAGCGGGTCGAGCAGGTCGAGCTCCTTATGCGATTTTCCTACAAGATTGGTATACCCTCTGCCCATGAGATTGTTCCATATGGCAGAGCCCACCAGACCATGATGTCCGGCTACATAAATCTTACTGTTTTTATCCAACATCTTATTATATAATTGTAAAAACGTCAAGTAGCTGTTCAATATCAATCGATATTATGAATATTAATCAGATGTTATCTATATCTTTGCCGTCATCCTGTGCGCTCAAGGTCACACAATATGACGGCAATTAATTTAGAACATCCACTTATTTCACAATACCTTTCTCCAGATACTCGGCAAGGTTTGTCTTCACCTGTTCGCCGGCACGCTCCACAGCCACCTTTGCCATGTCGGCATCCACCATAATCTTTACAAGCTGCTCGAAGGTGGTCTTCGACGGGTTCCAGCCCAGTTCCTTCTTTGCCTTGGACGGGTCGCCCCACAGATTGACGACATCAGTAGGACGGTAGAAGTCTTTCGACACCTCCACGAGCACACGTCCGGTAGCCTTGTCGATGCCTTTCTCGTCCTCACCCTCGCCTACAAACTCGAGCTCTATGCCAACATGCTTGAACGCGAGATAACAGAACTCGCGTACGGAGTGCTGCACACCGGTGGCGATGACAAAGTCCTCCGGCTTATCCTGCTGAAGGATGAGCCACATACACTCCACATAATCCTTGGCATAACCCCAGTCGCGCAACGAAGAGAGGTTTCCAAGATACAGCTTGTCCTGCTTGCCCTGCGCGATGCGTGCTGCGGCAAGTGTGATCTTTCGTGTGACGAATGTCTCTCCGCGACGCTCACTCTCGTGGTTGAACAGTATGCCGGAGCAGCAGTACATGTTGTAAGCCTCGCGATACTCCTTCACAATCCAGAAGCCGTACAGCTTTGCCACGGCATACGGACTGTAAGGATGGAACGGAGTGTTCTCGTTCTGCGGAACCTCCTCCACCTTGCCGTAAAGTTCGGATGTGGACGCCTGATAGATGCGGCAACTGTCTGCAAGCCCACACTGGCGCACAGCCTCAAGCACACGGAGCACACCCGTGGCGTCGACATCAGCCGTGAACTCAGGCGAGTCGAAGCTCACCTGCACATGGCTCTGCGCGGCAAGGTTGTATATCTCAGTAGGTCTCACTCTGCCTACAACCTGAATCATGCTCATCGAATCGCTCAGGTCGGCATAGTGCAGATGGAAGTGCGGACGTCCCTCAAGATGGGCTATACGCTCACGAAAATCCACAGACGAGCGGCGGATGGTGCCGTGCACATCATATCCCTTGTCCAGCAAGAACTCAGCTAGGAACGAGCCGTCCTGACCGGTAATACCTGTAATCAATGCTACTTTTCTTTCCATAAAAATAAGTTTATAAGTTTTTATTGTTTATAATTCCAATGTATCTATAATATATGACGTCTGTTTGTTTCCTCTTGTCAGTGCTACTGGCATGGTTTGTCTGTTCTTATCATTACGACGCATGCCTTTATCTATACCACCGCGCATCCTATAGTGAGAATCTCACAGTCGGTCACAGCCTCCATCTCATGTGCGGTACCGGCAGGCACGCTCACAAATCCGTCGGCACCGAACACCTCTGTATCCTCCCCCACAGTGATGCGTATGCTTCCACGCCTTACAAGAAAAAACTCGTCCATCGTAGGATGGCTGTGCCTCCCAGCCCTCTCTCCCTTTAGTAACGATGTAACCGCAATCTGAGTGACAGGCGACGACACATCCCCGTTACTCACCAACACCCGCTTCATGCCACAGCCATGGGAGGTGGGCTGAGGCGCGATGGAGTTCAAATCAACTTTTCTCACAAATATATTTTTATAAATATCCGCAAATGTCCCTTACGCCCGACGACCGTTGGAAGACACCTTTTTGCGTTAACATTTTTATGTTAATCGTGACAACGAATGCCACATTATCCAACCGTCTGATTTCCAGCGCGTTGTCAGACGTGCTTTTCGAGCGTCCGAAAAAGCCCGTTTTAGCTCACAATACAGGCTGTTTCACCGTTCAAAACAGCCCGTTCCAAGTCACCGGATGGTACATGCCGAGAACCGGACGATGGATAACGTTTTTTAGTCGCATATTTGCAAGTATGAGCGGAAAGCGGATATTCGTATATATTTTTCTTTCTGCGGTCTCATGCTTTAGTGTGTCGTAACCGCCATCCGTTCCAATACTTACGATAGAAAAAGAAAAAAATCCGGTATGCTATCTCAGAGAAATATTCCTCCGTATAATTGCGCAACAGTCTCATGTTGTATCGCTCACGGCGGAAGAAACTGCCCAACGGGCTGTCTGCCTGACGTATCGCCTTCAAAGCATCATTATACATTCCGAAGTTTCCGCCTTTCAATATATTGTCCAACAACATCCTTCCGGCTTTCGCGTCAGGTGCGGCAATCATAAATCTATCATCCATGTTCAGCACGGTCTTCAACACATACATAACCGCACCGGCAAACTTTGTCATATGAAAGTCGCGCAGCCTGCCCGTCACCGCCTCACGGTCAAGCGTCCTACAGCCGCGCGTCAACAGATAATAATAATCGACAATCTGCCGCAGCCCCACGCCTTCCTCCAGAAAATGATGCATTATGTGTCCGAGCAATGCTATGACATTAAGGTCATCTGTCGGTGCGGTTATCATCCCCTGCCCGTCAGGCAGTTCAACATTATGCTCCATCTGTCTCGGAGTCTCCTGCCTCCAGTATTGCATCATCTTTCTGTTGCGCCACGGATTAAGCAGAAAAGTAGGAAAGAAATGCACTTCTATAAGCGGATCCTTCACCATACGGAAATCTATATGATGATAGCTCACAGTCTCAAGCGGCGATATGCCGCGTATGTATTTTATTATTTTTTCGCGTCCGCCTTCAAGCCATATATCAATGTCACCACCCTGCCGTCTGAGCGGATGCGGATAATATGCCGCCACACCCACACCCTTGAATATGCACGAGCGGAAGCCCGCCTTTGCAAAACGGCGCTGCACATCCATTGCCTGCATATTCTGACGGCGGCTCATCTGTTCAATACGAACTACAGTCATTGCCCAGCGCATAGCCAGCGAACGTGGAGGTCTCTGCTCCGCATCAAGCCTGTCAATGCCATCGGCACACACGCCTATCAGAGTCTGACGTGCCGCCATGTCATACAAAGCCTGCCATTCTTCCGCAGTAGGCACGACAGAGAGTCTGCTACGTGTGCCTACCGCCACCTGCAACAGTTCGAAAAAAATCCCGGTCACTTCCACTTTGCCGATATGAACTGCGGAACTTTCCATAACATTTTTTCCACCTTGGTAATTTGCGGACATTTGAAATGATGCGACGAATACACTCTGATGTCCTCGTCCCACATTTTTTTCCTCTTGGCGTTATCGGTGCTCAGTCCGCCCATACGCATCCTGACAACGTAACGTCTCATGTAGTGTACTTTCAAATCGTTCTCCAAAAGATAGCGCACCAGCAAGTCTGTGTCTGCCGCAATCTTATAACTCTCGTCATAAAGCCCGAGACGCATCATCACATCGCGTCGGATGTAGCACGTCGGATGCAGCGGCAACCAGCCGTGGCGCACCTTCCACTTAGAGTATCTGCCGCCAATCCAATTGCGCACCACCTTATTTATTTCATTCTCATCAACATAGATTCCATCGGCATATACAAAATCAGCACCTGTGTGTTCAAACGCCTCCATGACATCAGACACGACATGTTCATCATAAACAAAGTCGTCAGAATGGACAAGCCCTATCACGTCTCCTGTCGCCGCACGTATCCCTTTGTTTATCGCCTCATACATGCCATGGTCCGGTTCGCTTATTATCCTTCCGATGCGTCCTCTGTATTCGTTTATCACATCCAACGAGCCGTCTGTAGAGGCTCCGTCCACAACAATATACTCCATATTGTCATAATCCTGTGCCAGAACACTCTCTATCGCTCCGCGTATCGTGGCATTGCGATTATAACATGAAGTGATTATAGAAATTCTCATAGCCAGATAAAAACCAATGTTATTCCTTTATAATTCGTTTTCTTATACATACAGCAGGATTACCCTGATAAATCCCGTTCTCAGACAAATCCTTCGTGGCAACACTACCGACAGTCAATATTGCCTGTGTATGAACTGTGACCCCGGGACAGACCGTTGCCTGAGCGCCAATCCAAGCACCATCCTCAACACTTATCGGTGCATTGCGGTAAGGCATTGACGTCACGGTATAATCATGATTGCCTGTAAGAAGCATAGCTCCTTGTGATATACACACATTGTTTCCAATTACCACATAGTCCAGATTATCTATCCAACAATGCTCGCCAAGCCAACAGTTGTCACCTAAGGTAAGTTTCCAAGGAAACTTCACCGTAACATTATTCTTTATAACAAGCCCTCGCCCTATCTTAGCACCGAAAGCACGGAGCAGAAATATCTTTATTCCCATGAACGGATTCCAGGAAGCACGTACAAACATTGCACTTACGAAAAACCATAAGGCCTGCTTCATGCCCCCTGCTCCTTTATCGAAGTTTCCAGTTGTGAATGAAGCCAAATTAACTTTTTCCATAACTTTAGAATGAATAAAAACATTTAGATTATCTCCGCAACTTATCATACATCCTCACCATATCCTCAGCCATCTTCATTGAGGAATACTTATTCTCGACAAGTTTCCTTCCATTACGTCCCATGCGTTCGAGCTCATCGTCTGTCAGCGCGATAAACTTGCGTAATGCAGCCGTAAGCGCGTCTGCGCCAATCTCCGTCCACCATCCACAGCCTGCGGTCTCAAGTTCTTGCCACGGAGTGCCTTTTGTTGTGATGACAGGGGTGCCGCAAGCAAGAGACTCAGCCACCACAATGCCGAAATTCTCACTATGGGTCGGCAACACAAACACGTCTGCATGTCTGAACAGTTCCCATTTACTGTCGCCGTATACTCCACCGACAAACTTAATCATATGCTCAACTCCGAGACGGACTGCAAGTTGCCGCAATTCATTTATATAATTCTCATCACCCTCACCGGCGACTTTAACACAATAGCCATCCAGCTCATCCTTAAGAGAAGCAACCGCCTCAACAAGAAAGTTTATGCCTTTCTTCACATGGACTCTCGAAAGAAACAGAATCTCCCTGTTACGCCTCCACGAGCGTTTCATATCGATTTTGTCCACATCAATGCCGTTGGCAATCACCTCTATCTTGTCGTTGTAGTCCAAGCGTAACAGATTGTCTTTCTCGCTGTCAGCGGTAGCATGTATACCGTCAGCCCTGAGCACTGCACGTTTCTGATAAAGCAACAGTGCCGGCAACTTGCGCGTCCAATAATGACGAGCCATTATCCATGGTTCAAGCATACCGTGAGGCGAGAGCACAACCTTCACGCCCATCTGCTGCGCCCACTTCTGCGCGAAGGCACATCCGGGCATCCAACAGCAGTTCACGTGAACCACATCCGGACCTATCTTTGCAACCAACGACTGCCATTCCCGTTTCATCCTCCCGGAGAAGAACGGACTGATATAATGAGTGCGGCAATTGTCCAATGTTACAGGATTGTCCGACTCATGGCTCACGACGTACAGTTCCACCAGTTTTCCAAGCTTGTCGGCAAGCAGCTGCATATAAGCCGTGGTGCCTCCGGAAGCCCTGTCTATACTAGGAATATAATGTATTATCTTCATTCTACACCTTATGTTATAACTGTTCCACAACAGAATAAGCCTTCTCCGCCATCTGTGCTGGCATGAGATGCGTCCTCACAAGTTCTTTCGCATTCTCTCCGAGCCTTCGTATCTCAGATTGTCCGATACCGCTTATAACAGATATGCATTCATCCATATCTTCGAATATCATTCCGTTATGAGAATTCCTTATATAACTGTATTCCACACACTGCTTGGTATGTTCACTTCTTCTGAACGTGAAAACAGGCAGTCCGTAAGCCATAGCCTCAACAATAGAGAGTCCCACCCATCCTGGCTGGAAATATATGTCGGCTATGGCAAACAGTTCGCGCTTCACATTCGTGTCATAAACTGCGCCGAAATCATAAACGTTATCAAACATACTGAAATCCGGTTTGTTCTTTCCTGCACCTATTATTATAAATCCGAAATCTCTGTTGTCCAACCGTTGCATAGCCTCAACCAACAAATCCGTGCGGCGGTAGTTGGATTCAAAACGGGCACAGAAAATCAGTATCGTTTTCTCTTTTATGCCATATTTATCCTTCAGTGCTAACTTGTCACCATTATATGCCAACATATCGCTGACGCCCGACAAGGTGTTGTCAAGTGCCGCCATCTTTTTATTCGGAAACACCTTGCGCCATTGCTCCAACTCCTTCTGCATATACAGCCACACACCGTCAGCCAATGCCATCTGCCATCGTAGTTTCCAGTCGGGTTTGTTCTCTTCCTCCAGATATCGTTTCACAGAGATTCCCTGCCCCCACAATATTATCTTTTTCCGATGCAGAAACTTCGTGAGCAACAGCAGCCACGTAGTGATGTGTGCAAAGTGCAGCATCAGCACGATTACATCATACCTTTTGTCAAACAGCATCCTCGGGTCATAAAACAGAAAGCCCTTTACCTGTCTGTTCGGAATAAATCTCAGTTTTTCAGTATTTATCTTAAAGCCGTTCTTACGGGTTTCGTCAAACGAGTTGTATACATATACGTCCATCGTCTCACACTTCTGTCCCAGCAATTCGAAAAACTCCTCCCGATAATGAGGCACTTCCGGTTGTAATATGGCAATACCTTTATTTTTCATATTCAGACTATCTTACATGTTTTTCCTCTTTATTCACAGTCTGTTTCAGACATTCTTTATATAATCTCACCATCTGTGTGGCAAGAAACCTTTGTCCCGCCTCATTAAAATGAATCTTGTCATGATACATATCTTCTGTTTCTCCGGCTTTCAAACCCTCTATCAGACACACGTCATGTTCCGCAGTCCATTCTATTATTTTCTGTCCCATATCGTTATACCGTCCTGCTTTTATCTCATCTCTCTCTGCATGCAGATAAATTGCCATAGGAATACTTTTTTTTTGTGATATATCCAACAATTGGACAAAACCATTGTTGAACGATGAAGACTTCTGCCTCACTGTATTTTTGAATTCGCTATTCTTCACGACCTGCTCATCAGGATCGAGTTTCACTTCTGTTTTTCCAAACATCATCCTTATTCTCGGAACAAGATATCTATCAATAAGTTCCGTCCATGCCAGCTTATACTGACGGTCTGGATATGTCGGTACGACTCCGACCACCGGCACGTAAGTCATTACATCATACGCATCATGACTGCTGCACACTAAAATCATAGCACTTGCTCCAAAGGTACCCTTCTCCTTCAGATATGCCGCGCAATTGTCCGGTCCCCAGCTGCCTGAAGAGATATTAAGCATCTGCGTACCGGTCTCATCAGAAAATAAAGTAGAAGCAAGAGAGTCCTGATCCATCCAAGTTCCACCGAACAACACTGAGTCTCCAAGTCCCAGCACTCTTAACTTTGTCGAGTCAGGTTCTCCATTTCGCTGCGAAAACGAGTTATAATGTATATATGCCCCGAATCGGTGTCTGTCCTGATTGGGCTGTGCAATATATTCATATTTGTCACTCTGACGGTAAAGCAATGCGTCGCAGAAGCCAAACACATAACGGAGGACAAGTTCACCGACAACAAATGCCAACAACAATAGTAAGACGATACATTTCTTTCTCATGCACAAAATATCACATCAGATACTTCCTGTACATCCTTGCCTCTGTCACAACAGCCACAGTGAACCAGCATATCACGCACATGTACCATCCTCCCTGGAACATATAACCTTCAAGAATAGAATGCACCGTGAAGAACAGGAACAATGCATATGCAAGCACATTCTCACTGTCATATCTTATATTTCTCAATCTTGTAAATGTCTTGCACCATAATATCAGAGCAATTACAAAACCAATTACTCCCGTCTGTGCCAATATAGCAAGCCAACTTGATCCGGATTCACCACGTCCTACCGTCTGATTTTCGTCTGTACCCTGTACGGCAAATCCAACACCATAAACAGGAGAAGAATGAAACTCTGCCATACGCTGTGCCCAAAGAAAATCTCGCGATGTCACTCCTGTCTCCTCCTGAACTTCTTGTTTCTGCAACATACGTGTGGCGCTATCCATAAAGAATGGGAATGACAGTACGCCAATCACTCCAAATATCACGATATACTTTGTAAGTTTTCCTATATTTGGCGATAACCATTTCAATAAAGCGACAGACAATATAACCGCAAGGCCGAATGCCGAACGTGAAGCAGATATAAGACAAACATACATTGAAGCCAGGAACATCACTATATAAAATATTCTTGTCCACTTTTTCTTCTCACCTTCTCTAAACAACAGATACGCGAAATACAGCATACTAACAGCTGCGGCAGCACTATTCCACATAGGAAACTTTGCATATCCGGAGAACTCATCTACACCTCCGTATAGCATCATACTCTCACCAAGTCTCTTTGTCACCTGATAATTCACGCCCTGAAATTTTGCGACAAGACTTACGACTACAGTACAAGCAAAACCTATAAATATATTATGCAATAGTTTTTTCTTATACAGATGCCATTTCACTCCTGTTATAAACGGTGCCGCTACAATCAATATAAACGTATATAATATAGGACGAATATCATATACCGCATTGATAATTGTTGACAACCATATTGCCAATATAAAGAACACATATATCACATTCTTGCTCACAAAGCGTACTTGATAACGTGTCATCTTAAACATAATAAGCAATATACCTATATAATATATATAGGATGGGAATGTATATGGATACAAATTACTGAAAAGACAGAATGTTATCAATAACTCAAACCAATTATACTTCACATATGCAAATATATTTGTAGCACCCATTTTATTCTATTATCATTTTATTCATTCTTTCTATTGCTGAATCAAAACAGAAAAACATCTCTGCCTCTTTCTTTATCTTGTTTCTATCTGTTTTCTCTGACTTTATATTTTCAACAATCACTTCCAGACAATTCTTAAACTCTTCTGAAGATTCAAACTGTCTCATCATACCATTTTCAATGAAATGCGTATATCCTCTTGCTGACACTTTATGTGCTATGACCGGTAGTCCGCATCTCAATCCGTCAATCACTCTCAACTTCATTCCTCCGCCAAGACGTGTAGGACATACAAAGATATCACATTGTCCGACAATATCCAATACATTTTCCGGATTTTCTATAATCGTAACATTATTATATTTCGCGACCTTTTCTTTTAGCTCTTCTGTAGGATTACGCCCTGTAAGCACAACATTAATATTCTCAGGAACATATCTGTACAGTTCATCGAGGAAATAATTTATCCCATCAAGGTTCTGGACATTCCCCATGGTACCACTTATCACAATCTTAGGATTCTCCTTATCAAAGTATCCATTATCATCTAAATCTATCTTTTCACCTTTCCGCAGGAAACAACCTCCTACTATGCATTTTGTTTTAGAGTTACCATACAATTCTCTGAATGAAATTTCATCCTCTTCCGTAAGAAATATGTTATAATTACATGCCTTATAAGAGTGACGCTCATTCTTTCTAACTGCAGGCAACAACAGCATATTCTTTATACGACTGTTATTATCACGAAAATATTCCTGTTCACAGTTGTGATTCAGAACTATTGTTTTTACGGTTTTCTTCCGACACACATCCACAAGCGTTCCTGAAATGCTGTTATGATCGAATATGCAGTAATCATAATCATTCCTCGCAATCATACGTCTTGCGACTCCGTTATGCCTGTGCAGGACGCCAGTTATTGGTGACATATATTTTCCCAATTTAGAACGCGCCGCAACAGGAATAAATTTGCAATTTACAAAATCCGTCAGCCTAGCACCTTTCAGATATTCCTCACATATAAGTACATCCAAATGCGCGTCTTTGAATATCTCCGAGAAAAGTTCCAGATAATTACGGCACGCATAACAGCCTCCACCGATTCCCCATGGATTATGTTTTAAGATATATAATATCTTCATTGCAAAATATTATCTAAATACTACTATAAAATCATTTTTCATATATCATACAAGGATTCCCTTTTACAAAGGAATTATCAGGAATGTCTGTCGTCACCAGACTATTGGCGCTTATCGTGACGTTATTTCCGATTCTGATTGCTCCGGCGACCACAGCTCCAGTATAAATCCTCACATTGTCACCTATGACCGGCTTCCCCATCCTTCCCCATCCTACAGTCACATTCTGATTGAAACAGAAATTCTTACCTATCTTTTCTGCAACGATTATTGAGGAAAAGCCATGTTCCACTCTTAAGCCTCCACCTATGTTTCTGGTATGAATATAGCATGTTCTTTCCCGTCGTAAAAAAGAATTCAATAAATGTCTTACAACAAAAGGCTATCTGTAATAAAAAACATTACGGTATTCCTTCTTCTTCAACTGTAAGACAAAATTGCCTATTGTAGCGTCTCCCGCGAAACTACTAAGGTCTTCGTTTATCTCAGGTATTATTCTTCTATAATAAACGAAACACACTATATGTGGGAAACACATAAGATGCATAAGAATATTCGTCATAGTTTCAAAATAAAATCCGCAATTTTCCTCTGCAACTCCATCTTTCTGTATCCTAGCGTTTTCTTCTTTGGATTAGTGATATCCCGTAGTGTCAGTCCCTTGGCTTTAGGATTCCAACTTTGAGCCACACGGTGTATGCATACTACATCTTTCATAGATGTATATCCCGGCTGATCGAACCATTGATAAGGATACACATGCACACCATTACTCAACACCTGCAACCTGTTCACACTATTTCGCGAGTCAAATCCATAATTCTCAGCCAGACGCATCTGTACTATGGGAATGATTGTCATGTCATACCGCAACTCCTGAGGCAGCTTCTCATTATGTGAACGTATGAAATGCCGATGCTCATAATATTCAAGACACTCCTTTATAAAAGGGTGCTCTTTCTCCGCACCAAAACAGTGAGATGTCAACGCTGTAAAATCTTCCTTTCCTTGCGCATGATGAACATAATACTCCCGTCCGATAAACATTCCGTCATTCAAGAAAGAATCAAACGATTTGAACATGTCTATATCCGTATCAAGCCAGATTCCTCCATAATGATATACGGCATACAGTCTTACGAAGTCTGCAGCGAACGCCCACTTCCTAACACTCACAGCTTCATTGGCAAACACATTATTACACTCAGCCAGTTTCTGTGCATCCCATAACATGAATTCATAGTCAGGTAGAACTTTCTTCCACGTATCCATGCATTCTTTCAGAAATTCAGGATATGGTTCACCGCTGAACCATGAGTAATGTATAAGTTTTGGTATCATACTTTAATTCAATCCCTTAATTTTTAAATAAATCTTGTTCAATAAGAAATACAAAGTGAGATTAAAACTTGCAATATATATCTTAGGCGTCTTAAAACAATTAAAGCCAGCAGTCCTATACTTTGATATTAATATACGCAACTCATTTTTAATATGATTTTTATCTAAATTCCTGACATTAGATGCCGCATACAGTAAACTCCTTACCATAATCAGCAATCTGTTCTGTAACCAGTCTTCGGGAGATATATTATTTGATAAAATATAATTGTAAAGATTATTCAACACAATTAATGTGTCATCAACAATTCGTTTTTCTGTATTTGCATCATGTGTCGCTGAACCTAAGCGTTGCCTGTAAACATATGAATCTATAGGAATCTGTATCGGATAGATAGATTTCATCATACATTTAAGCTGAAATTCCTGATCCTCTGCAACTCTGACTCCAGATGTGAACTTTATCTTATTTTCTTCTATTAACGATCTTTTAAATAACATTCGTGGATTATGAAAACAGACATTATGTAACAATAAATCACTCTTGCCCTTATTTAAATATTCTTTTACAGAGACAGACTTATTATACTCACCATCTGTAAAGTACTGCATACCCATTTGTATCAGGTCACAATCTCTACATTTATTTATATACGATAAAATCTGTCGTATTGAATTCTCTTTTATATAATCATCTCCGTCCACAAACCAAATCCAATCTCCCTTGGCGGCATCCAATCCTATGTTTCGCGCTGTGGACACTCCACCATTTTCTTTATGTATCACGCGCACACGCTCATCTTTCGCTGCATACTCATCACATATTGCGGGACAACCATCCGGACTACCATCATCCACAAGTATCAGTTCCCATTCTCCATCCTGACAGACGATGCTTTCGATACATTCCCTGATGTATTTTTCAACTTTATATACAGGGACAATTATTGATATATAAGGATTACCCATATGTTATTTAACTCCTAATAGCCATCTTTTACAAAAAACGCTCTGTCGTAACATCTCACTGACAATAATACATACAACAATTATTATAAATGTAATCATACCTCCAAAAACGAGTTCCAATACAGGGGCTGGGTGATTTACAAAATAATGTCCAAACACAGAAAGATCCTCTGGCAGAAAGAAATAATGCAAAAGATAAATATCCAGCGTCCGACGTCCTATGAATGTTATTATTCTTGAACCATATGAACATGTAGATAAATATGTACGCTTCTTATACATGAAGATAAAAACGGACAATAAGGCAAACAGTTCAAATATTATAAGGTTTACATGAAATAATGAACCGACTAAATTCACATTATAGCACCAATTGTATACAGACAACATCAAGAATCCGAAAACTATAAATGACACACAAAAATTGAGATACTTATATTGAAGCAAAGCATCCAAATGCATATGTATCAATAGTCCCACAACAAAATACATATAGTATCTGAACATCGGTAATCCGGAAATACCGCTAACATTTCCAATTTTTTCTGAAACAGAAGGTATTGATAATACATAAAACAGAGATACTATTACAATAGATAATATGATATACAAATTTCCATTATTATATATGTTGCTTTTCTTCGCGACATATTCCCATAAATATTGAACTACGATAAACTCAAATAACGTAAGAGTGAACCAATAGCCGCATTTAAATTTATCTGTCAAACAATATATTATGTCAATATTATTTATGAAAACGTATATTACGCCAAAGAACAATGCAGGGACAACCAGCTGTCTGAACTTTGAAAATAATGTTTTCACCCCCCCCGTTAACATTTTTTGAGGATTGAATACAAATCCAGACACAAAGAAAAACATAGGCAATTGCAACAATGACGTTAAAGCTCTGAACGATGAAAGATGCTCTGATGCTATCCCATAGCAATACGTCTGTATATGCCCGAACACTATAAAGAGAATGGCGATACCACGCATTGCGTCAATGTATTCAAGTCTTTTTTTATCTTCCATATATTCTTCGTATAACTCTTGCGAAAAACTCTAATACCTTATAATAACGACTTCCGTAATCAGCCAATACCGCAATACGTATTAACAAATTTGGATGTACTATATCCTCCTGCATTTTTTTTGATAAGTGTTCATCAAGTATCCTCCTTCTCTCTCTCTCTCTTTGTTCCGGTTTTGAAGAAGATATGCCACCATACTCAAACTCGCATATTTTCATATTCAAACATTGATAGGAACAACCGTTTACAACTATCTCATAAAACATCTGTTCCCAATCAGCGACAATCTTGAGATCTTCTCGGTAATGTCGTCTCTTCAATAAAGATGCCTTGATAAATGTTGCTTGATGACTTAAAGAGTATATTGCCATAAGATATGTCGTTATTTGAGTTGGTGCTTTCCATATACTCTTCTTTCCATTATTATATACGCACACCGTATCCCCTGTCATAAAGTCCGATGCGCCCAATTGTGGTATAACCTGTTCTATAGTCTTATTATCATATAAAATATCACCAGAATTCAAAAACAAACAATAGGTTCCGTGTGCAAACTCTATACCTTTATTCATTGCATTATAAATACCATTATCTTTCTCTGATATTTTATAATCAATTATAGTAGAATACTTATTCAATAAATCTACAGAACCATCTGTTGAAGCACCATCTATAACAATATATTCAAAATTTTTACATGTTTGGTCATTGACACTTCTAAGTGTCTTTTCTAATCCAACTTTATTATTATAGCAAACTGTTATTACAGATAATTTCATACATTAATTTGTTTTTTCGTCAAAATATCATTATAAAGTTTTATATATTTTTGAACAATAATATCATACGAGAAATTTGACAACACATATTGTCTTATACTATCTCGATTATACGTTTTTTTTAAGGCGGCTTTAACACCTCTTATCAATGACTCGACAGTAAAATCATCACAAATCACCCCATTCTGATTATTTATAAGCTCTGGTATTCCACTACAAGGAAATGCAACAACCGGTGTACCACAAGACATAGCCTCCAATGGTGTCTGTGCAAATGCTTCTTGATATGAAGGCAAAATAAAATAATCAGCTGCAGAATAATACATAGATAATCTATCACACCCATGGATTAAACCTTCACAGCGTATTTCTATAGAAGATATTGATGGAATTTTATCAAATTTACCCAAACATACCAACAAAAAAGAATCATTATTAAAAGAAGACAATGCATCTATAAGTAAAGACAAGCCTTTACGTTTATCCTCTATCATATATGATGAAAAAAGAAATATTTTCCTGTTTATAGGAAGATGCAGTTTTTCCCTACATGACATTTTATCTTTTTTAACAAAAGAATCTCCATCAACGCCATTATGAATAAGCGTTACAGGACAATCCTTAAGAATAATATTATCTTTAAAAAAAGATTGCATCTTTTCTGATATTGCTATCAAATGTGGTTGATTATTTCCATTTACTGCTTTCCTTTTTATTTTCTCATATTCTTTATCCAAACTTAAGAAGTCTTTAGAGGCTGTTTCTTTTTGTAAAACATAATGAAAACCTCCTAGCCCAGGATTTTCATCATGAGCAGTCCATACAATTGGCTTATCCACTTTCTTAAAAAAAGAAGAGAAATCAACAAAATCAGAAATCCAATGTAAATGAACTATATCTGCTTCTTTGACTAGAGGATGTTTTACTATATTGGTATATGCTGTAACTGGAGAAGTAAAAAAAATATCGCCATTCCTTTCAGCTCTTTTCCTTCGCATAATCAATATTTCAAATCTTGGTCTTAGAATTAACCTTAACATCTTCATAAGGATACGTACAAGGATGTTATTATGTTTACGATACAACCAATCTATATCCGCAATATATTTATATTCCTCAGGCTGCCCCTGCATAAATAACATCTTAGAATCAATACCCTCTTCAATAAGTGCTTTACATATACGAATAGCACATAAAGACGCACCGCCGTCAGGAAGTTTTGTTATATGTAATATTTTCATTTACCGGAATGATATACTTATTGTTATACAGGTTTAGCTCATATATTGTCTTACCCCTTTCCAATATCCCCAAAAACCTGAAATTACAGATTTTAAGATTAATTTATCTCTGCTATAATCACCAATAGAATGATAATATGTCTTATATGCCTTATATAACTCATATGTCTTTTTTAACCTCACATACGAATTATATAAAAGACGCATATTATAAACCCTATTTCTAATAGCACAATAAAGTTTCCAATCCGATTCTACAGGAACAATGACAACATTTAACGTATCTTTATTACAAATACTATGCTGCCTGTCCAATGGATGATAATGAATTGCTTTAATTGTCGTCATTCTATGAAAACCGGCTTTCTCTGCACGCAACTGATAATTTATCTCATCTCCCCAAATAAACATTTCTTTTTTAGGAAATCCAATTTTTTTTATTAATCTCCGCGAATAGAGAATTCCATTAAATGGAGATGCCCAACCACTCACCACACCATTTCTATCAGCTTTTTTACAAAAATCTATATAAGTTGTGTCAGGAATAAATGAGCACGTGGTTTTATCTATGTTTGACAAAACAATCGGAGCTATGTAATCTTTTGTACTTAAAAATGGTACTAACTCCTTTAAACAGTCTTTCTCAGGTTCACCATCATCATCCATTACCCATATCCCGTCATAATATTTATCTTTGAAAGCAGTTCTCATTCCCAAATAGAACCCGCCTGCCCCACCTGTATTATTATGACATCTAATATATTTGAAATATATATCATCGATGATTCGGCTGTCGTATCCATAACATTTTATAACAGAATCAGTACCATCCGTACTTGCATTATCTATAATATATACAGTATTAGGTTTGTATGACTGTCTTCTTATTGCATTTAAGCATTGTAACAGACTCTCTTTCCTATTAAAAGTTACTACAACACATGCTATTTTATATTGATATAAATCCATATGATAAATGAATTTAAATAAAATTTAACATACTCATTACTTTCTTTATTATTGGTGCCATATCATAATATTTATATTCTGCAAGTCTACCTCCGAAAATTACATTTTCTTCTCTATCTGCTAATTCCTTATATTTTTTATATAGACTATTATTCTTATCATCGTTAACTGGATAATATGGCTCCAAACCATCTTTCCATTCTGTAGAATATTCCTTTGATATAATTGTATTCTTACAATTATACACCTCATTACCAAACATCTCAAAATGTTTGTGCTCTATAATTCTAGTATATGCCACATCTGTTGCAGTATAATTAACCACAGCATTACCTTGATAATTACAGCATTGATGAATTTCTTCTTCAAAATTTACAGTTCTGTATTCAAGCCTACCAAATTTATAGTCATAGAATTCGTCTATTTTTCCTGTAAATACAATATTTTCTGCGATACGCTCCCAATATTCTCTATTATCAAAAAAATCCACACCAGTTCTTACTTCGATACCGTCCAACAAGCCATCTATGAGTTTATTATATCCCCCAATTGGTATACCCTGATATTTATCATTGAAGTAATTATTATCAAAAATAAATCTAACAGGTAAACGTTTAATTATAAAAGCAGGAAGCTCCGTACATTTTCGTCCCCATTGTTTTTCTGTATATCCTTTTATTAGTTTTTCATAGATATCTATACCAATAAGAGAAATCGCTTGCTCTTCCAGATTACGTGGTTCTAATATACCATACCTGTTCATTTTTTTTTGATATTCAGTCTTTTGTACTTCTATTATTTCCTTTGCCTCTTGAGGAGTTATTACGCCCCACATCTGATGAAATGTATTCATATTGAAAGGTAGATTAAACAACTTTCCTTTATAATTTGCTAAAGGTGAATTGGTATACCTATTGAACTCCACTATAGAATTTACAAAATTCCAAACTGTTTTATCCGAGGTATGAAAAATATGTGCACCATACTTATGTACATTTATACCCTCTATGTTTTCACAATAAATATTTCCTCCTTTATGCTTACGTTTATCGATTACAAGACATTTTTTCCCATATTTATGTGCAAAATGTGCATACGTTGCCCCATATAGTCCCGCACCTACTACAAGAAAGTCATATAAC